>Ga0164290_1000960_pt1 | contig 62698 bp, 64 predicted proteins | sample Micstemetagenome_FD_108782 | JGI IMG/M metagenome (GOLD analysis project Ga0164290, IMG submission 108782) | Contaminated culture microbial community from soil near Moab, Utah, USA - Microcoleus steenstrupii SON62 (Illumina Assembly) | ecosystem: Environmental > Terrestrial > Soil > Soil crust...
ATCGTAAATAGCTGCTGCGAAAAATCCTTGCAAAAGGGAAAAGGCTTTTTCTTTCAACTTTACATACAGCGCCAAAAAAACTTCTGTATCGGAATGAGACCGCAAGGCGTTTTGCTCTTCTGCAGATAGATATTTTTGTTGAAGCTTTCGGTAGTTAAAAATCTCACCGTTAAAAATAAGTGTGTACCGACCATCAGGTGTGTGCATGGGCTGGTCGGCTGCACAGGAAACATCAATAATAGAAAGTCTGCGATGGCCTAATGCTACCGTGTCGTGCACAAACACAGAGCCCCCATCAGGGCCCCGTTTAGAAAGCGTTTCATTCGCCGCTTCTATTCTCTCAAGCTGCTTTATACCTTTTTGAGTAAAACCAAAACCACCGCTTATACCGCACATATTACTGCACTTTGTTTTTATTAATGGCTAAAGTAAGATCGTCAAATTCAAAATAATCGAAGCCATTGCGCTGCAGATGAGCATAAATTTCGTTTCGAATATTGAACTCATCATGAATTTCAATGGCCAAAAACTTTGTTCGCTGCAAAATAGCATCTGCCTTCTCCTTTGTATCAAACAAAAAGCGTTCACCGCCTTCAATATCAATTTTTACCAAGTCTGCCTCTGCCCATCCCTGATCCTGCAGAATTTCTTCAAAGCTATAACCTCGTAACCCGGTTTGCTTTTTTGTTTCCTGCACCGTAAATGCTGCTTCCCTGTTATCTCTAAAGTCTCTAATCACTTCGAGGAAAGTATTATTATACCACAGTGCTCCTTGTACTAATTGCTTTAATTGAAAATTATTGACTGAAACATTTTTTTTCAATTGACGTGCATTGTTTTCTTCGGGTTCTATAGCAACAATCTTTGCATTGGGAAAAAAAGCCTGGAAAAATAGACAGGAATAACCCACATTGCCTCCAGCATCAATAATTTTTAAGGCGTCTTGATTTGCAAACGACTGTTGCATACGTTTAATAATAGGATGGTAACATTTGTGCTCGAATACCTGGTTTAATACACTCAAATCACTTGCGGGAAACAACCTGAAAATGAGTTTTATAGTTTTATTGCCCAGCGGAAAATGAAGAAGGCTTTCATTAGCTCCATAAGATTCGATTTTATACTTAGGCTGCAACCCTGTTAAAATGGCTTTATAATTACGTCGGTCTCTCCAATCAAACAAATACTTAAACGGAGGCGTTTTTTTAATTATACTTTTTTTAATTCCTAAAAAATAAAGTGATGACATATTAGTTTGAGAGTAGCTTTTAAAATAGTGTTATTCTTCGGCGGCTTTGAAATAGCTGAAATGTCCAGTTTACATGTAAACTGTCTCTATATTTATATGTGCCCTTGACAACTTCCTAGAACACATCTTGTGACACCGGTTGATCAAAACATTTCTAATTTTTTTCTCCATAAATAGTGCGATAGATGTTCTCAGCTATTGAATAATCTCGGAATTTCTTGGCCACTGCAAATATTCGTGCCCGTAGTTGATCAGTCGGCTCCTGTAAAAGTGCTTCTATTGCAAGCACTGCTTTTTTATATTCAGTTTCGTTCAACTCTTCCAATACAGCCCCTATGTTATTCTCTTTGATAATGTCAGAATCGTTGGAAATATCTTTTGTAATCACCACTGGCAATCCTGTACCCCAATATTCTCCATCTTTAATTGATGTGCAGTATCTCCTTGAAGGTCCTGATTTCACGGGGTTAATGCTAAAGTCACCTAAGGATAAATACTTTGGCACCTCATAATGAAAGCAGAACTTTGAGATAACCACTTCTGAAGGGATGCCTGTTCGCTTTGTTTCCTCTTCTATTTCTTCTCGACTTGCATTAGTAAGCATTAGAAAGCGAAATTTATCGCCCCACCGCTCGTAGCAGCACCGGACGAAGTCAAAAACTTCTGTTTTGAGATAAATGCCTCCAAGCTTGCCGGCATAAACACACACAATTTTTCCTTCCAGCCCATGCTGCTTCAGCAAGCTCAAATCCTTGTGCTGAGGATAAAACTTTTTGAAGTCGATACAGGCGGGTTTTACAAATAAGTTTTTTATTGGTACACCATATCTTGTAAGGGCATATTCTTGCATAGCAGCCGTTGTACCGATAAAGTAAGAGGCTTTTTTTGTAAGCCTTTTTTCAAGTGTATAAAGTATTTTATATGCTGCTCCGTTTGCAGGCCAGGTACCGTTTTCAACCATTACTTCTGCATGAGGCTCATAGCTATCGGCTATAATTTTCGCATTTGTTATTTTGCTAAGGAGGTACGCAATACTTCCCGCGGGTGTACAGAACGAATGGATGTACGAAATTTTATTTTTCCGAACAAGTTGTACCAGTTGCAGTAGTTGCGTAGGCATGGACACCATCTTTTTAAAGCCAAAACGCTCATAAGGCAAAGCCACTAATGAAATGTTGTTCTGCTGCCAATCTTCATTTATATTTTTTATTTCCTCCTTACTCAACGCCAGCTTGCCCTGTTCGGATGTAACTAAAAAAATTTTATACTGCTTAGGTAGGATAGAGCGAATCATTTCCAGGTAGGGCAAAGTATAAGTTTGCACCAGTGCATCTTTATAACTCCAGTGCGTAAGAAGGAGGATATTTGATTCTATCATCTCAAAAAGCTTATTAGTATGTCTGGTAGTATAAATAAACTTCTATAATCATTAAACTCTTTTACTATTGAAATACTTATTGTACAGGCCGTAGCAAAAATTAACAAGTTTTTTATTATTTGGGAAATCCACATATGTTTTTGGAGGCAGCTTTAAATAGCTTTCCAACTCTTCTACAGAAATGCCAAACTTTTTGGCGATGTACTTTTTATCTTCTTTTACTTTCTCTTCATCGTACGGCGGTTCTTTTAGTTTCTCTAAAGCTTCTGCCCTGGTTATTTGATTTAAGCAGATTTGTGATGCATAAGTTGATCTGCGGTAATCCATATTAAACTTCGCATTCATCACATAACCCTGCCAAAAAGCGGTAATTTTCGATTCATGATGTTTACCACCATAGTCTTTCCAATTCAGGTGTTCCATCAGATGTTTTTTGGCGGCGTCTTTATCGAAGTCTATATAATTTAAGATATATATGGTTTTCATTTTTTTGATAAATCTGTAATACGACTCCTTTATCAAACCAACTACTGGTACTTTTTTGATTTTTGTGTTTGAGTATTTCTTTACGATGTGGTTATACATCTTTATATCCTTATAGCGATGGTATCCCCATTGTAGCGGCAAAATCCCTTCTGACGAAAGGTTGCCTCCAGAGATAATATACTTTATGTCGTATTTAGCAGCTGTTTCGTAAATAGAAGCCAGTATGCCTATGTCTGTTGGCATCTAAAAATCCACACTGGAGGATTTCAAATAGGCCAATTGAATGTTTTTAAATTCTTCCCAATCCAATACATAGCTGATGTAGTCCAACTCCAAAGTTTTGGCTAGCGATTTAATGTTATTCACAGCAATTTCTGTGTCCCATCCATTATCCATATGCACTAACAAAGTTCTTAGCCCATATTGCTTGCATAGATAGGCCACATAACAACTATCCACTCCACCACTAATGCCAACAATACAGTCATATGCTTTGCCTTTGCCATGGCTTTTAATAACATCAACGTATTGCTGCAAAAGTGCTTCCGACTCCCCTTTAACATATCCGCGGCTTTCCAGTCTTTTAATAAAGGCAGTGCAATGATTGCAAATGCCCTGTTCATCAAACACTATATCAGGGTCGGTTGTATCCATTACACAGCGGGTGCAGATTTGATAGGATGGATTAGACTTTGAATTTTTTTCTGAACTCATTTCTATTGATTTTAGGATAGTTGATTAGTACACCTTTCATTTTTCCAAAGTATACAAACATGCTTCCTGCAGAAAAGCTGTTTACAGAGCTGCTGCTCCATAATTTTTCCATGTCATGAATATCTCCGGCACCGCCAAGTGCAACAATAGATACGTTTATTTCTTTTGATAAGGACTCGTATAGCTTCACATCATAGCCTTTCATTGCGCCATCGTTATCTACACTTTGGATAATGACTTCCCCAGCACCACAGTCCTCTATTCTTTTTATGTAATCAATATAATTTAGGTGTAAGGCTTTGCTTTCCTTGTGCGAATACACCTGGTACTTGCCTAGCAAACTTTTCTTGATATCTACGCAAACCGTTATGGTTGAAGAGCCAAAATTGTCAGAGGCTTCCTTTACAAAACCTGGATTATGAAGGGCTGCCGAATTGTTGATCACTTTCTCAGCGCCGTTTTTCAAACGCTCATAAATTTTTTGAATGGAATCTATCCCGCCGCCAACAGCAAAGGGCATATTGGCTTCTTCACCCACTTCTTTTACCAACTGTATATCAATGGTTGTGTTTTTCTTAGAAGCATCTATGTCCAGTATGATAATTTCATCAGCAAAACACTCATTGAATATTCTTACAGCATTTATTGGATCGCCGATATAGGTGTAATTTTTAAACTTCACTGATTTTACCAGGCCGCTACTTTTATATAAGAGCACCGGAATAATTCTTGGGCTGAACATGCTAACTACTTAAAAAATTTTTTATTAATTGTTCACCAGCTTTATGGCTTTTCTCAGGATGAAATTGAACACCTATAATATTATCCCTTTCAATAGATGAAACAAATTGACATTCGTAAGGTGTTTTGGTCAACACATCATTAGGTTTCTCTGTTACCACATGATATGAGTGAACAAAGTAAAACTCATCATCAGATTTGATGCTATTCAAAAAATTTGAGTTTGGATTTTCATGCGTAATGGTGTTCCATCCCATGTGAGGTACCTTGAACATATTCTTGTTCTCTATCTTAAATCGCACCACCTGTGCATCAAACCAGTTAAGCCCATTTACATCGCCTTCCTCGCTGTGGCTTGCCATTAATTGCATACCAAGACAAATTCCTAAGACAGGTGTTTTCTTTACTAATACAGCTTCGTTTAATTCATCTATCAAATTGGCTGCTTTTAAATTGCTCATGGCTTTCCCAAAATGCCCTACTCCAGGCAATATGATCTTACCCGCATTTTTTATATCATCATAAGAGGCCGATATTTTACAACTAAATCCTATTCGCTCTATCACCTTGCGAACAGAAAACAGGTTTCCCATACCATAATCCACAATGATCGTTTCGTTTTTCATGTTACTATATAAACTGGGTAAAAAAAGCTATAAGCAATTATTCAGCTCTCTTGCTTTAAAAGTGCATCAGCAATATAAATAGCTGATTTTCCATCGCCATACGGATTGCCTGCGCTAGCCATTTTGTTATAAAGCGCAGCATCTTCTGCAAGGTTATTAAATACCGAAATAATTCTTTCAGATGATGTACCCACTAAAACCGAACATCCATTGTCAATCCCCTCCGGACGTTCTGTTGTATCCCGCATCACTAAAATAGGCACGTTCAAACTTGGGCCTTCTTCCTGTATGCCGCCCGAATCAGTTAATATAATGTAAGACCGGCTCATCAAATAAATCAATTCATCATAAGGTAAAGGTTCGTCCAGCACTACGTTCTTTAAGCCGCTTAAAAAATGGGATACTTTGTCTTTTACATTTGAGTTTAAATGCACCGGGTAGTAAAAAAGATAATTAGGATACGCAGCAGAGAGATGCTTGATAGCAGCACATATTTCTTCAAAGCCTCTTCCAAAGTTTTCTCTTCGATGCCCGGTGATTAAAACAAGTTTGCCGTACCCATCAATAATTTTATATTTTTCTTCGTATCGTATCTTATTCAGCTCTACTTTTTGCATGCACAACATCAGGCTATCAATTACTGTGTTGCCTGTTAGAAAACAGTTTTTCGTGCCTTCGGTTTTCAGCGCATCCATAGCCTTTTGAGTAGGGGCAAAATTATAATCAGCTACACGGCTGATGATTTGGCGGTTCACTTCTTCCGGAAAGGGAGAAAATTTATTGTAAGTTCTTAAACCAGCTTCCACATGAGCCACCTTAATACGGTTGTAAAAGGCAACTAAAGAAGCTGCCATTGCGGTTGTCGTATCCCCCTGCACAATTACCAGATCATATTTATTTTCTTCGTAACAGGCCTGCAGACGTTCGCACAGTCTTGACGTTAGTCCTGCCAACGTTTGATTCGGCATCATTACGTCAAGCGAAACATCGGGACTGACCTCAAAAAAGGAAAATATTTGCTCTAACATGCTGAAGTGCTGTCCTGTGGAGATTAACTCTACTGAAGGAAAATGCTTTTTTAGTTCTAAATAAACCGGTATCAGTTTGATCGCTTCAGGCCTTGTGCCTACAATAATTCCAATATGCTTAAACATTAATCAGGTTAATTATTTCATTATAAAGTCTTTCGGCATTATAGTATGCCTCATATTTTTCCGGGGGTTGCTCGTTCGTTAAATCATGTTGATCTTTTTTTTCAAATGCATTCAAAGCATTAATGATGGCATTTTTGATTCCTTCTGTTTCACTGTGATCACAAACATCGCCTTTTAGATCCTTCATCACAAGGTCTGATGCGCTGCCTTTAGTGGTGATGGCCAGTATTCGTTTTCTTGCTACCATATAATCCAGCAGCTTTGAGGGAAAGAACATAGACATAGCTGGATCAGCTATCGGATTGTCAATAACAACCAAGTAGTGAGAAGATTGCTGAAGGCGAAGCGCCTCTTTATATGGCACTTTTCCAATCCATTTTACAAAAGGCAAATTATAGGTTTGAAAAACTGCCCTGTTTTTTCCATCTACATCACCTGCAAAAACTACTTCCATCTGGTCAGCCAGGCCAGGATTTTGTTGAAATAACTCTTTGAGTGGCTTTAATAAAAACTCAGGGCTTCTCTCATCGGCCAGACCACCCGTATACACAATTCTAAATTTTTGTTGGTCTGAACTACTTGAATTCTCCTGAACTTCTGACCCATTAGCATGTTCATATACGTTGGGATAAAACCGGAATTTCCCGGCAAGGTGAGAATATTTTTTTGTATAGAACTCAAGAGTGGGTATAGAAGTTAGCGAAACCACATCAGCAGCTTCAATACACCTCCTTTCCCATTCATTGTGCTTTTTATACGTATTGCCCGACATACGTTTCATAGGGCAATCAGCCCAAGGATCGCTCATGTGCAAAATCCACGGCACATTCAAGGCTTGCTTTAGCTTATAAGCCATAACCGTAGAACTTTTGGGATCCGCCCTGCTGTAAATCACGTCTGGCTTTTCTTTAAGCTGCCGTATTGCTTTTTTATATTGTTTATGAAAAGCTTGTTTCACATCGGGGAAGACCATGTTCTGCAATCCAAGTCTATAAAGCAGATAGTTTACATCCCGGTTTTCTCTAAGCGGTATGCTTACCAATTGATGGATGCCAGCTGCATACGGTTCTAAGTCCGCATCGTAAGGCATGTATAATGTTGGAATCGCCGAAGTAACAACATCAATTTGCAGGTCTTTGTGTTTTTGCAAATGATGGAAATACTTAGCAGTTTGCAACCCTTCGGGATCAGATTTCGGCGGAAAGGCTAACGATACAAATAAAACCTTCTTTTTCATGGACCTTAGATTACACTTACATTCGATCTGGACTATTCTTCTTACGACTAAACTATATCGCTTTTGGTTCTGAACAAGAGTATCAATAACAACGGTAGTGTTATCATCAATTGTTGCTTATGGACGGGTGAGCATTTTTATTATAATGGCTAAGATGTGCAAAATCAATACTCCAAGTATTATTCTCTAAATATTACCCACTTCAACCTGCGCTAAGTGTACTTCCCATTTCCATGCTGAGGACATCATCTCTGATATGTCATATTTAGCCTGCCATCCCACTACCCGCTTAGCTTTTTCTGTGTCGCTGTAAATTTCAATCACATCGCCTTCCCGGGGTTCGGTTACTTTGTAATTTAGTTTTACCCCGCTTACTTTTTCAAATGTTTCAATGGCTTCAAAAACACTTACACCCGAACCAGTGCCCAAGTTGATGATTTCGAAGACGCCTTCTTTCCCTTGCAAACATTGCAATGCTAAAACATGTGCATTGGCAATGTCGGTTACATGCACATAGTCTCTGATACAGCTTCCGTCCCGGGTGTTTAGCTTACCTCCAAACACTGCCATAGAATCTCTTTTACCAATTGCGGTTTGCGTTATGACCGGCACTAAATTATCCGGCCTGTTCAAAGGCATTTCTCCAATCAGCCCAGATGGATGTGCGCCAACAGGATTAAAATATCTTAGACACATAGCATTAATTTTATGCAGCTGACAAATGTCAGCCACAATCTTTTCTCCTATAATTTTTGTAGAAGCATAGGGAGATTTTGGAGCAGATAATGTTGTTTGCTCCGATACAGGTAATTCTTTTATATCACCATATACAGAGCAGGAAGAAGAGAAAACAATGTTGTTTATTTTATGCTTTTTGCTGCTGGTTAAGACATTCACCAGCGAAAAAAGGTTATTATAATAGTAGGTTTCAGGACTGCTAATAGATTCGGGGACTGATTTAAAAGCAGCAAAGTGAATTAAACCAACTGCGTGTTGCAGTTGCTCAAAAACAGTGTCAACTTCAACAGCATTACATACATCAATCTCAAAATTTTTAACCTGCTGACCTGTTATGTTTTTAATGAGATCGAATGTTTTCTTAGAAGAGCGGGAAAAGTTATCTATACTCACTACTTCAAACCCGTTATTGAGTAGTTCGATTATGGTATGCGAACCTATATATCCACTACCACCGGTTACAATAACTAAATCTTTATGCATAACTATGTTTGTCGATTTTATCCAAAATCAATTTTATACCCGCTTCTAAAGTGGTTAAATCGCGGTTGAGTATTTTTCTCATTTTACTATTGTCAGGGCATCTTCTGCGCATATCTCCTTCCGGCAATGGGGGCAAATGTGTGATAATGGAGGATGATCCTGTGACCTTTATGACTGTTTCTGCTAATTCTTTAATGGTCATCTCATTATCGGAACCAAGGTTCACTACATCATTAACATATAACTCCTCATTTAAGCATTTGATAGTGGCCTCTATATTATCATCTATATAGCAAAATGTTCTTGTTTGTAAACCGTCACCATAAAGTGTAATATCCTTATTGGCCATAGCTGCCCGGATAAATTTCGATAATACAAAATCCACACTTTGTTTTGGGCCATAAGTATTAAAAAACCGGAATATGGTATAATTCAGTTTATGCTCTAAGTAATATGATTTAAGAAAAGCTTCACCAACGTTTTTTACAATTGCATAAGGCAGCTTGGAATTAAGCGGTGTAGTGTATTCATTTTGAGGGAACTCAACAGGTTCTCCATATACTTCAGATGAAGAGGCAAAAAACACTTGCTTAACTCCTGTGTTTTTAGAAAGATGCAAGATGTTTTGTATGCCTTTGATATCTTCCAATACCATTAATGGATTTTCTAATGTACGTTTCACTCCCACTACTGCTGAATAATGAAAAACATAGTCAAATTTATAAGAAAGCATTACCGCCGAAATATCTTCGTAATCGTTGGTATTTGCTTTTATAAACTTATAGTTTGCAGCAGAAGCTTTGGGTAAATTCTGTGTTTTACCTGTTAAAAAATTATCTACACCTACTACAAACGTTTCTTTATCTTCTATTAGTTTATCGGCTAGTGAACTAGGAATAAAACCAGCTGCTCCGGTTATTAAAATTTTTCTCATAAGAATGTGTTTCCTGTATTTTTTTGTTGTTAAACTATAATACTGCTTCGCTTCTTTTAATTGCTAGCATAACTTAGTCAACATTTTTATAGTAATAAGTTGTGTAGATACTGCACTAAACTTGTTCATTTATTTTCCAATCATAAAACTTGCTCAGGCCTTCTGCCAGCTTTACTTTGGGCTGGTAATTTAATAATTGCTGTGCTTTTGAAATATTAGCACAAGTAATCTGCACATCACCAGGTTGTTCTGCGGTAAAATTCAGGTCTGCTTTTTTATTTAAAACTGATTCTATAGTTTGAATTAATTCTAAAACAGTGTAAGGCTTATTGTTTCCCAGATTAATAATCTCATACACCAGATTGTTTTTCATAAGTAAATCTAATGCTCCTAAAACTCCATCCGCTGTGTCGGAAATAAAAGTATAATCCCGGGACATACTACCATCACCATAAACATCAATTTGCTTTCCATCTAAAATCGAACTTACAAACTTGTTTATCGCCAGATCTGGCCGCTGACGTGGCCCATACACGGTAAAAAAGCGTAAGCAAACACTGCTTATTTTATAAAGATGAAAAAAATTATAGAGGATTAACTCACAAGATTTTTTTGTAAAAGCATAGGGAGAAATAGGCGCATCTGTCACAGACATTTCTTGGAATGGAGCTTTTGCAGCATTACCATATACTGAAGAAGAAGATGCAAATACGATCTTATTTATACCATTGCGTAAAGCAAATTCAGCGATGTTAATAGTGCCTGTGATATTTGTATCAATATAGCTTTGAGGATGGGCTATTGAAGGCCGCACTCCTGCTTTGGCTGCTAAATGAATAATTGCATCTACCGGTTTGTCAATGGATGCAAATCCAGGTTTATCAACAATTGAAAATTCTTTAAATTCAAAAAGAGGGTTTTTAAGTAACTCTTCTATGTTCTTTACTTTTTTTTCCCTGGCATAAAAAGGATCATAATTATCTATTCCTATAACTTCAATGCCTCTTTCAACCAGCCGCTCACAAACATGGCTACCAATGAAACCGGCACAGCCCGTAACAAGTATGCGCATTCGTTTTGGTTTTAATTAGTCGTAAATTCTTCCAATCAGTTTGTATGACTTTGGGGAAATGCATTTATCAGAAGCATTAGCCGCCAACAATAAGTTTCTTCAGCCTTATTGTATTTTCAAAACCAAGCACAGATGAAAACGTTTTAAAGCGTTTACCACCAAAATTGCAAAATCCACCCAATCCTAATTCTTTTAAATGAGCCTTGGAAAATGGCAATAAGGCAGGATAAGAAAAAGTGAGAATGGATAATGCCATTCGTGCTGCCTGTTTTGCCTGGTCCGATGAATCTACAGCCAGCAAATATTTGATCGATTTTACACGAGCCTCCAACGCTGACATTTGCTTGGCCCACGAAGCATGAAATGTTTTTGACCCTGGCACGCCTTTACGGTAATAACCAATGGCATCATCAGTATAAATAACCCCTTTTGAAGCTAATGCCATACGGGTAAAAAATTCAAAGTCAACATTCAGCTTCAGCGATTCATCAAAAAAGCTTCCGCCTTTATGTAACAAATCCCGGTGCATCATATAGCTGTTTGTATGCATCATCGTATCATGAGCCCAAAGGGCATATATCCAATCAATGACACTACCACTAAAGAAAACCGGTTCGTCTTTAAGCTGGGCATCTGATGGATCATTATAAAAAAAAGCCCAGCGGCTTACGCCTAAGTGATCCTCTTTACCTATTAAGTCATTAATCTGACACTCTGTTTTTTTCTGATGCATCAGATCATCTGCATCCAGCAGTTGAATAAACTCGCCTTGAGCCAGTCGTATAGCATTGTTTGTAGCAACACATTGACCCCCATTTTTTTGCTGGATCAATTTTATACGGGGATCTTTAAAAGCCTGCGCAATGGTATAGCTACTGTCAGTAGAACCATCATCAATTAAAATGAGTTCCCAATTGGTATAGGTTTGTGACAATACAGAGCTAATAGTATCGCCTAAATATTTCTCGGCATTATAAAAAGGTGTAATTACAGAGACAAGGGGCTTTTTCAATTCAAATCAATTTAGACGCTAAAAAAACGATCATTATTTTATAGCATACACTATAAAACCGCTTGGGTATCTTGTCTTTTTAAAGTGTATCCTGGCAATTAAAGGATTAAAAATGGTTCTCAATGGTCGGCCTATTATTCCAACATCAGTAATTATATGCCATAGTACCTGAGCTCTGTTTCCATGGTGATGAATTTCTACAGTACTAAAATCTTTAAACAAATGATTTAATGAATCCCATGTAAACCGGTAATAATCCAGAGGTTCCGCATGATAGGGGTAGATAAATCTAGTTGAAGCGATACACACTCCCCCAGGCTTAAGAATACGGTGCATTTCATTTATTGCTTTTTGGGGCTCATAAAGATGCTCTAAAACCTCTGTGGCAATAGCTGAATCAAAATAATTAGATTCCCATTTCACCTCATGCAAATCACAGAGCAAATCTGGTTGATCTGTTGGATCTATATCTAACCTCATATATCTAGTAGAAGGTATCCAATTCCTGTAAGGCGAATGTCTTGATCCCACATCCATAACAACACCAGGTTTCAATCGATTAAATTGTCGCCTTAGTTCTCTCTCTAAGCTTATTCTGGTAACCGAACAGCCTTCTAAAAATATACGGTTAAGTATTTTTTTTATCATTGGTTATAAAATATAGGTTATTATAAATTTTTTCGATTGATTGGGTAATTCAATTAGCTGCTATTTTGCAAACAGCCAGTTGGCAGGTATTTTGAGAACTTAATTTTATCCCATTTCTAAAAGCCCAAATTCTATCTCTTAAACTGAATTCCTGGTCTGGCAGTATGATATGCCTTTCTATCTGAAGCCCATGAAATGACAAAAGGTTTGCGAATTCTTCCTGGTTCCACTCTCTCACATGTTTACGGTTTGCCGAAGGTCCAAAATGGTCTTTACCCCAAAGAAGATCCCTTTCAGGCGTTGAGATCAACAATACACTACCTGGCTTAGCGTAAGATTTCATTTTCCCGATAAGTTTATCGGGATATACTAAATGTTCAATAACATCAAAAGAGACCACCATATCAAACTTATCAGCAATGGTATTGGTGGGATTGTCAAAATCATCACACACCCATTCCACTTTAGGATAGATGTTTTTGCAATGGTCAACGGAATGCTGCATATCAATGCCAACAGCTTTATTAACTAAAGGGGCGATATATTTATTCAGTTTGTAGCCCGAGCCTGAACCTAATTCAATACACGTTTTTAAACCCTGAGCTTTTATTATATTGGCAGCAAACTTATAACAACTAATTTGATAGGTTTTGTTATTGGGAATGGCAGTGTATTGTTCAACTACCTGGTTGTCTGAGTCGAGATTAGGGGTGTAACCGGATTTGACAAAGTAAGAGTTCATAAATTAAACTTAGCAATATCTTATTGATTAGAAGATGCCTTTTTATAACGCAATAGTTGAAAAATAAAAAGGGTTTGAATAGTAAAATACACCAGGCTCAATATACTCATAACACGAAATATACTGGTAAGCTCAGTTCTAGTTCGCATCGAAAAAAATAAATAGGTACCAAATGTTAGAAAGTAGACAATGGTAATAATAAATTGTATCCGCTGCTTGCGTAGTACCTGGAATAATACCTGAAAAGGTTCGAAAACGAATCTGGAAAAATAAAAAAGCACCAATGAAACCGCAAGTTCTGAAGCATACCCCCACTGCTTGCCGAACAGGAAAGAAAAAATTTGATCAGAATATAAATACAAAAGCAAAAACGGGGGTATTCCAAGAAGGAAGAGCCCACCCAGCATTTTTACGGATTTACTCAACATATCTCCACCCGCATTTATCACCTCACTTGATTTCTGGAAAAAAACAGTTGAAAATGAATATGAAATCAGACGCACGGGAATTTCAAGAAAAGCGTTAGCGAAAGCAAAATGCCCCACAATATTTTTATCGTAATAGATAGCTAAAAAATAAATTGGCATTTGGGTACTTAAAAGACTAATCAGGCGCAGAGGTAATTCAAAGACAATCAAATTTGAATTTCTCTTTGCAACTGAATAAGTTTCTTTCAGGGATAAAAAGCGTAAATAGGTAGAAAGCTTTTGCCCCACAACATATTTAAATCCTAAAACAACAGCACACACCCTGAAAAGCACCTCGCCCAGATAGAGTCCGAAAAAATTATTTGTTACCAACTTGCCCCAGCCAATGGTAGAAAGCTTAGCCCCCAGAAAGGTGGGAGACATGATCTGAAAAATCTTTTTGTACTTTTTATTTCGGTTAGCTACATATCCATACACATTATGCGATGCTATACAGAAGGACAACAATGGCACCCACAAAAGATAGGATATAGTACTAAAAGTAACTGAGTAGGCAAAAGAATAATACAACAACACACTGCCTAAAATGATGTAGGTAAAAACAACAGCAAAGCTGTTGATAGTAAATATGGCTCTTGAAATTATTTTAGACTCATCGTCTGTCTTTTGAATAACAATAGCAGGCTCTAACTGTAAAGTAAAATAAAGGCTTGCATAGGTTGCAAGAGATGCTACAATACTGAATGTACCATAAGCCTCTGTTGTGAAAACTCTGGCAACAATGGGAGTAAAAACCAGCTGAATTAAAAAGTTTACAAAAAAATAAAGGGTGTAATATTTTATGTTATTTACAAAGGATCCTTCATTTCTGAACGCCTGGTAAAAGTTTCTAAAAGCTATCTTAACAGCAGTCATTTTAATTATTACCCAATTTTATAAATACTTATACTGCCTTACTTTTAGTATGGAATATTGATACGCTGTTGTTATGGCTCTTTTCTTTTTTTGAGTACATCCATAAGATACTTTCCGTAGCCGCTCTTAATAAGCTGCTGTGCCTGATCTCTTAACTCTTCTTCGTTGATAAATCCCATACGGTAACCCACTTCCTCAATACAGCCAATTTTAGTTCCCTGCCTTTTTTCAATAACACGCACAAACTCGCTGGCATCGCTCAACGAATCAAATGTACCTGTATCCAGCCAGGCTGTTCCCCGGTCAAGAATCGAAACTTTAAGCTGCCCCTTATTTAAATACTCCCTGTTCACATCTGTAATCTCATATTCACCTCTTGCAGAAGGTTTTAAATTCTTTGCAATTTCCACCACCTGGTTGTCATAAAAATATAGACCTGGTACAGCAAAATTAGACTTGGGTTGCTGTGGCTTTTCTTCAATCGAAATCACTTTACTGTCTTCATCAAACTCTACTACCCCGTAACGTTCAGGATCTGATACTTCGTAAGCAAATACATACCCGCCTTCTATATCATTCAATTCCTGTAATTGTCTTCCCAATCTTGAGCCGTAAAAAATATTATCACCTAATACCAACGCTACTTTGTCCTTACCAATAAATTCTTCGCCAATAACAAATGCCTGGGCTAAACCATTTGGCACTTGCTGTATAGCATATTCAAAACGGCAACCTACCTGGCTTCCATCACCTAGCAATCTTTTAAACTGCTGATGATCTTCAGGAGTGGTGATAATGAGAACCTCTTTTATTCCTGCCATCATTAGTACAGACAGAGGATAATAAATCATTGGCTTATCATAAATCGGCATCAACTGTTTTGAAATGGCTTTAGTAATCGGGTAAAGCCTGGTGCCGGATCCGCCGGCTAGAATGATTCCTTTCATATAAATTATTAACGGGCCTGTATTTTAGGCTTCGCAGATTTAAAAAACCGTTGCAAGTTGTAATGCTTAAAGCTGTTTTTAAGATGAAAAAAAACAACTACACAAAGTAGTAGAAGCAAAATAATATAAACACTAAAGCTAACTTTATAAATGAGATAACAATAAAAGCAGGCAATAAAAAACATACCAAAGAAACTTATAACATCCAACCTTACTTTAAAATGCTTACGCAGAAAAACAAGGGTCAAGAAAAACATGATAAGCTTAGTAAGAAAAAAACTTATGGCTGCACCATAAATATTGAAATAGGGTATCAGCAACATATTTAGGGCCGATATGATGAACGTACCTATAACCAATAATAGCAGTACGATACCGGAGTTCTGCGATTTGTAAACACCCAATATACTGAAGTAAGCAAAAAGATCGAAAACCCACCCCAAAAATAGAAAGGGAAGCAACTTAGCTGCTTCGGCATAAGACGCATTGGCAAAGATTTCGATTAGCAAGTCTTTAAAAAGAAGCAGCACAGGTACTGAAAGGAATGTGAGTACAGAAACTAATTTAAAGAGTTTAGAAATTTCTTTTTCTGCATCGTCCTGATTCAATTTACTTAAAGAATAAGGTGTAAACGCCAATATAAATGCATTGGTAGCCACAGTAAACAAAGAAGATATTTTAACAGCCAGTATAAAATAAGGAAGTTGATTGCTCAGGTTGTAATGCAATAAAAAATATCGGTCTATTGAGGGAATTAACTGCCGGAAAAAAGCAGTAAGGGCGAAGGGTACACCAAACCAAAAAAGCCTTTGAATTAAAGCATCGTTCAATGGAAAAGGCCATACAAAAATATCTTTCCTTATTAAAAAAATTGATATCACGCCGCATAGCGTAATAGCCGCAATTTGAACATAAATAACATGTAAAATAGTACCCTGGAAATATTTGACAGCAATCACAGAGCCAGCAATAACTAGTATAGTATTAAGCAGGCAGATTATTAAATAAGCGGTGCTACGGTTTTGCCATACTAATACATTAAGACTATAATTACAAAGCATATATCCAGGTATAAACCATAAAGACACGAGCCAATAATGTTTTATAGATGTGTCGTTAGCAAAGAGTGCACTACCTATGTAGTTTTGAAAAGAAAAAATGAGAAGAAAATTAAACAGTAATGATAAAGCCTGTAGAAAAAAAGAATAGGAAAGTACCTGCCGTTTATCAAAATTGTTTTTCTTCTTGTCAAAATAAAAAACAGATTCCGCTGTGTCCAAGCTTAAAAGAATAATAGCACAAAAAAGAAATGTGTATATAAAAGCAAGATCGTAAAACTTCAATGCCTCTTTTCCCAAATACTTTATAATAATGGGAATCACAATAATAGGCATCAACTTCTGAATTACATTTCCTAAGCCATAGACCACTGAATCCTTAAAAAGGCCTTTAATTCCCTCCATTGTCAGGGTACACTTTTGTATATTCTTTCAATAATATCTACCACTCGGATTTCATCCCGATTCGTATAGGAATGAGTTTGCTTATTTTGCACGGCCCACACTACCTCATCAATTAAATAGTAGTGATTGGATGTGACATTGCTACCAATTTCGTATTTTTTAATGTCAGGCAAAGAATAGTTTTTTATATGACAGAATTCTAATTGGTTCATATACTGCCCGCCAATTTTAATGCTTCCATTTTCAGCAACTATGGTCACAGTGCTTTCTAAACTCTTTTCCCAAACCGAAGTGGTAAATTGAAAACTACCTGCACCTCCATTATTAAAATCAAAGCTTACAAAACCACTATCCTCAAATTCAGTGTAGTCCTTATGATTATGATTATAAAAACGGGATTGGATATTTTTCATATCCCCAAATAGCCAATGTAGCAGATCAATGAAGTGAGAGAACTGTGTAAATATAGTTCCGCCGTCTAAATTTTTTTTACCATGCCAATTACTTTGCTGGTAATAGGATTCGTTCCGGTTCCATAAACAATTTACCTGCACAATAAACAATTTTCCCATCACACCAGAATCCATCACCTCTTTCAACCAACGAATCACTGGCGAGTAACGATTTTGCATTACTACAAAAACATATTTCCCTGCTTCCTTCGCCCTTTCAACAATTTTTTGCGCATCTCCTGTAGATAAGGCCATCGGCTTTTCAATTACAACATGCTTTCCAAGCGAAAGAGCTTTTATTGCATGCTGTGCATGCAGTCCATTTGGTGTGGCAATGTTAACAACATCTATGGCACAGGTTGTAACAGCATCTTCAAGTTTGGAAAAGAAAGGAGTCCTTTGACCTGCTTTTTGTTGGTCTGCATCAATCACCGCATTTAACAATGCTTCCGGGTGCTGATGGATCATTTCAGCATGACGCTTGCCGATCCTTCCATAACCCATACCCGCGAACTGAACCTTTCCTTCGCTCATACTGTTTTGCTCACACGATTATCAAGTAAAGAATAGGTTGCTCCGCTCTGCGGGCAAATCGCTTTTCCGACCTTATCAAACTGCAATCGTTCACCCATTTCACTTATCCAGCCAATTTGCTTCGCGGGATTGCCTACCATTAAGGCATAAGGGGCTACCGCTTTTGTAACAACGCTGCCAGCACCGACTAAGGCATATTCGCCAATTTCATTACCGCAAACTATGGTTGCATTGGCACCTATTGTTGCTCCGCGTTTGATGCGTGTGATTTTATATTCAGATTTCCTACTGACAGAAGAACGTGGATTGATTACATTGGTAAAAACTGCCGAAGGGCCAATAAATACATCATCTTCGCAAATCACGCCTTCGTATAAAGAAACATTGTTCTGAACTTTTACGTTCTTTCCCAAAACAACATTAGAAGCAATGAACACGTTCTGCCCGATGTTGCAGTCATCGCCAATTTTGCATTGGGACATAAGATGACTAAAATGCCATATCTTAACATTGTTGCCTATCTGGCAACCTTCATCTATTACTGCGGTGGAATGAGCAAAGAAATTGCTGCTCATGGAAAGATTAATGAGCGTATTGTTTTTCGTAGTAATTCTGGTAAGCTCCTGATGTTACGCCTTTCAACCAGGCTTCATTTTGCAAATACCAGTCTATTGTTTGGCTTAGGCCTTCTTCAAAAGTCACACTGGGCTTCCATCCTAATTCCTTATTGATCTTGGAGGCATCAATAGCGTATCTTCTATCGTGGCCCGGACGGTCCTTTACAAAAGTGATTAACTGCTCACTTGTACCTGGTGGATTACCGAGTTTCTCATCCATCTGTTTGCAGAGCAATTTTACCAGGTCAATATTTCGCCATTCATTAAAGCCGCCGATATTGTAAGTATCCCCCACTTTCCCTTTATGAAATACAAGATCAATAGCAATGGCATGATCCTTCACAAAAAGCCAATCTCTTGTATATAAACCATCACCATAAACCGGCAGTGGTTTTTTATTGAGAATGTTATTAATGGAAAGCGGAATTAATTTTTCAGGAAAATGATTAGGCCCGTAGTTGTTAGAACAATTGGTAATAACAACGGGCAAGCCATAGGTATCATGGTAAGCTCTTACAAAATGGTCACTAGATGCTTTTGACGCAGAATAAGGTGAATGCGGATCGTATGGCGTTTCTTCATTGAAGAAACCGGTATCGCTTAAAGCTCCATACACTTCATCTGTTGATACATGATAAAATAATTTGCCTTCGTAAGCTCCCTGCCATTGTTTTTTTGCAGCATTCAGCAGGTTCACCGTTCCTACCACATTGGTATAAACAAAATCAAGTGGAGAAAGAATAGAACGGTCAACATGGGATTCAGCAGCCAGGTGAATCACTCCATCAGGCTGATAGGTAGAAAACACTCTTTCCAATTCTTCTGTATCCAGAATATTAACTTTTTCCAAAGTGTAGTTTGGAGAGTCTTCTATGTCTTTCAGGTTTTCTAAATTACCTGCATAGGTCAATGCATCCAGATTTATGATTTTATAGTTCGGATACTTGTTTACAAATAACCGAATGACATGCGAGCCAATGAAGCCGGCGCCCCCGGTGATGATTAAGGTTTTGTTCATATAGAGTAGGAGTAATTATGACGTCTTCTATACCATTCAAAAGTTTCTTTCAAACCGTCCCGAACACTTACCGCTGAATTATAACCTAAAAATGTTTTTGCTTTTGAAATATCAGCAAGGCTATGCTTTACATCGCCTGTTCTTTCAGGACCATACTTTGCAGCAAGGTCGCTGCCGGCAATTTCTTTTATAGTTTGAAATAGTTCGTTCAATGAAGTTTGTTCGCCAAAAGCAATATTATAAACTTGGTTTATTGCTTCCTTGTTTTCAGTAAATAAAGCAACCTCATTAGCATGCACGGCATTTGCCACATAGGTAAAATCGCGGCTGTGTTCGCCATCACCATTTATTAAAGGCGGTTCATTATCTAGCACTGCCTTTATAAAAAGAGGAACTACTGCGGCATAAGGCCCCTGTGGATTTTGCCTTGGACCAAATACATTGAAATAACGTAAACCAATTGTTTCCAAGCCAAAGGTGCTGCCGTACACTTTTGCATATAGCTCATTTACATATTTAGTAACGGCATAAGGCGAAAGCGGGTTTCCAATACTTTCCTCCACTTTTGGTAAACCAGGGTGATCACCATAGGTAGACGAGCTGGCTGCATACACCACCCGTTTAACTCCTTTATCTTTTGCTGCTGTAAATATGTTAAGAGTACCAGTTACGTTGACTTCATTCGTTGTAAGCGGGTCATTAATAGAGCGGGGCACGGACCCCAACGCCGCCTGATGCGAGATGATGTCTATACCATCACATGCATGTAAACAGGTTTCATAATTTCTAATATCACCTTCTAAAAATTCAAACTTTGGATCAGAGGTAAACTCATTGATATTTCTTTTGGTACCAGTTGCAAAATTATCCATCACCCTCACCTTTGCAACGTCAGAACGCTGCAATAATCTTTCTACTATATTAGAACCAATAAATCCAGCACCGCCTGTTACTAAAATGTGCATGTTAAGCCGCTGTGTGTTTAGGTTTCTTTTTTTTGTGTTTCTTGTTCCAATTCTTAACATCAAGCCACCCAAACCATTTTGTCCAGAAGCTTTCTTCTCTTTTATCTTCTTCAAAATACCCGGAGCCATACCCGTATCCATATCCGTATCTTCCATAACCATAATAACCATACCCGGAACGTATTTTTACATCATTCATCACTATGGATATTTTAGGCAGTTTTCCCTCCCGGTAAAACTCATCAATCATACCCACTTGTTTTTTAAACGTATGCCCTTGACGGACTATGTACAATGTTGCATCAGCAAACTTGCTCAAAGTCATTGAGTCGCTTTCCATACCTACGGGAGCCGTATCCATAATGACAACATCAAAACTTTCCCTTAGGTACACGAACAGATCATTTAATTTGGGGTCTAATAAAAGCTCGGCAGGATTAGGTGGTACAGGCCCGCATGGTAGCACAAATAAATTGTCTTGGTCAGGCACCTTTATGGGTAGGTCTTCAATATTCATTTTACCAATAAGATAATTAGTTAAACCAGCCTTTTTAGGAAGATTAAGACCTGAAATGATTTTAGGCTTTCGAATATCAAATTCAAGTATTATGGTACGTTTGCCTGCCAGTGCCATGACGCCGCCAACATTAGTACTGATAAAAGATTTTCCCTCACCACTGAATGAGGATGTGACCAATATCACTGGTTTTTTTACATTGTTTAAAACATACTGCAGGTTCGAACGCAGTATTCTAAACTGCTCTGCTACAACCGTTCTATTATTGTTTGTGGTTACAAGAGTTTCTTTTCCATAAGCATGCCCAACCTCTCCTAAAATAGTGGCCGTGGTTAATTTTTCTATATCATAGCGGGTTGTCACTTTATCGTTCAGCAATTCAATAGCAAAAATGAATAGAGCAGGCAGCAATAACCCTATTACAATAGCCAGCATCTGAACATTTCTTCTGTTGGGTTTAACCGGAATAGTATTAGGCGTAGCATCTTGCAGCACTTTAATGTTTGATATGGTAGATGCTCTGGCAATAGCCGATTCTTCTCTTTTTTCAAGCAGGGAATTATATACTACCAGTTTGCCCTGCAACTCTCTTTCAACCTCAATTATTTGTTGTTGCTTTGCTGGCAACTGCTTTATTTGTCCTTGAATATTACCTGCTTCAGACTGATAGTTTCGCAACACTGATTGGGTAGACTGTTTAATATTCTGCAAGTTCTCAATAATCCTCTGCCGTAGTTCTTCAATTTGCCTCTCCTTCTGTTGAACAACAACATTGCCTTGAGGTACTTTCGAATCCACCAGTTCCTTTCTTTCTAACTGGTTAACATTATAAGCCGAGATAAGTGTAGTAAGTGTTTGGTCCTGTACAGACAACGTAGATGGAACAGGCGTGTAAGCATTTCGTTTATCCCGTAAATAGTCTTCAATCATCTGGGCCATATTCAGCAAGATGCCCTGTGTATTAACCTCCTTATCGGCATGCTGAAGGCGGGTCAAAAAGTCTTGAGATTGCGATTCAATATCAATCAGGTTATATTGATTGCTAAGAGCTACCTTCCTAGCCATGATGACATTTATTTCGTTTTGGAGGCTATCCAATCGGACATCAATAAATTCCAGAGTTTTACTGGTAGTTTCATTTTTTTCTTCTACAGTAGACAATTGATACTCTTTCATTAAACGATTGATCACATCAGCAATCATTTCTGCACTGGTACCTTCCATTGTAAGATTTAAAATGCCTGTATTTAATTTTGGACTGACAATTAAAGTTGAACGCAAAACGTTTGCTTGCTCCCATGTAGTAAGCCAGGTAACTTTATATTCTCTACCAATTGAAGAGGAATTGACATTACGAATTAAACGGAAGGCCCCATTTTCATTTTCAAAGCCGACACCAATCGGAATAAGGGGACCGGACTTGTTTACCCTGAAAGCTTCTCCTTCAAAATCAAATGCCAGGCTAAAGGCTGCATTAGGATTATTGATTTTGAACACCTCTACTTTAAATGGACAAGATTGGTATAGGTTCAGTTCTTTGATATTTCCAATAGCGTAATAAGTAAAGTTGAGATTGAGCGATCTAACGACTCGTTCCATTAACGGCCGCGACTGCAATACCTCAATTTCGTTTTGAATATTTTTTTTACCGTCAGAGGAAGTCAACAACTCTTCCAACTTATCGTTGCTTCCGCCTCCCTTATCATCTACAATCATAATAGTGCCATTAGAGCGGTATACAAGAGTAGAATATCGTAAGTAAATAAATGCCGCTAAAAGTGCTAAGGCAACACTAATTACAAAAAGAGGAAGAAACCGTACATATTTAAAGAATAAATCTTTAATACTCAGGTTCGACAACTCACTTTTTCCGGATGGCTGCAATTGTTCTTCCATTACAGGATATTAATTATTTAGTAAAGCTGATAATAAGTGCAATGGTTGTAATAACGGTACTGGCAATTCCAATTTGTGATGCTACACGTTGTTGTTCTCTCTGACGTGTCCTTTCTCCGGTCTGCTCAACCAAGACCACATCGTTCTGCTGAAGGTTGTAATACGGCGAATTAAAAAGTTCTTTCGAGGTTAAATCTATGACACCAACCTCTCGCTGGCCATTGTTTTCTCTTTGCACTCTTACCCTGTTTTTCCTTCCAAATTCTGTAATATCACCAGCCAATCCCAATGCCTCAAAAATAGTTAAGCGTTCTGTTGGCACTGTGAAAGATCCTGGTGCATTTACCTCTCCTAATACTGTCACTTTATAGTTGATAAAGCGAATGATCACAGACGGGTCAGTTAGTTGTCCTTCCAGCTTTTGTTTAATAAGATCACTTAACTGTGTTTTAGTTAGTCCTTCGACCTTTAATGTGCCCAAACGCGGATATTCAATCTCGCCTCTCGCATTTACTAAAAAGCCGTTTTGTGCGGTTGGGGTACTGGCAGCTCCCTGCGGCAAATTATAAGGTGCATCCACCTCCGGACGTATACTGGCACTGTAGACTTGTATAGAAAGCAGGTCGTTCCTTTGGATAAGGGCTTCTTTAAAAACCACAGGATTTTTTCCCATAGAATCAGTCGATACCTGGTCAAGATAATTTTGATACTGAACTTTTCTTTGTCCAATGCAGGAGCTAAAGCCAATAACAACAAATAATGTAAGGAGGAAGATGAAAAAACGCATTTTACTGTTTGTGGATTTGAGCTGGCAGCAGCTTCGATTTATCAATATAAGCAATTAGAATATAACCCAAACTATCAATAGATACTTTTACCGTTTTGTTCTTTACCTCCAGCACCTTGCCTTCCTGGTCCATCATAGGCCCGGAAGCAACCACAACTCTTTCTCCTTCCTGTATATCCATTTTGATAGCTTCCACCTGTTCGTGTTCGTCTAAAAACCGTTTGATGGTTTGTATCTCTTTTTCCTTGATAATAGCGGGTTTGCCGTTCCAATAAACAAAATTCACTTCTCCGTTCGTCATTCGAACATTAGTGCGTTGTTCATCGGTAACTTTTACAAAAACATAGGATTTAAAAAGCGGTTCTTCTACCATCTTAATACGGTCACTCCATTTACGACGCACCTTGTTTAAAGGGCAGTAACATTCAATGCCTTTTTGTAAGAGCAAGCCATTCACTTTTTTTTCCCAGCGGGGACGGGTATATATAGCAAACCATTTAGCAGTCATATTCACTTCGGGGCAGGGCTTCGCCTCCTCAGTCACACGAACGTCACTGCTGAGTCAGGCCTTAAGCGCTGCAAATATATCAGCCTGTGACTGACATATGTACAAAAATTGCAGATTTTGAATGAGTTATTTTTTGGTTATCGGCGTAGCCTTAAAATGCTGGGATGAATTGTTGAAGTTTGAAGACGGCAAAAGCTGAGCTTAATCTTTGAAAATCAGGTGTATAAAAACTCTTGCCCTGTTTGTTTCTATAAATTTTCTATTATTACTCATTAAACCTCCTGCTTTGAACCAACGTTACTATTCTTTAGATGTTTTCCGCGGAGCCACGGTTTGCCTTATGATTTTGGTAAACAACCCCGGAAGCTGGGGACATATTTTCGATCCGCTTGAACATGCACCATGGCACGGGCTAACGCCAACTGATTTAGTCTTTCCATTCTTTCTTTATGCAGTAGGGAATGCAATGGCTTTTGTCATGCCAAGATTAGAGCAACCGGGTGATGGAGTGTTCTGGAGAAAAGTGATCAAACGAAGCATTTTAATATTTGCTATTGGATTGTTTTTGAATTGGTGGCCTTTTTTCAGGTGGACAGCCGATGGATTAGAGTTTATTAAATGGACATGGACTACTACTAATCCTGAAACAGGTGTGACAACAACTGGCGGCGTAAGAATTTGAGGTGTATTGCAACGCATTGCCATTTGTTACTTCTTTGCTTCCATAATTGTTTATTACTTAAAAGCAAGAGGAGCATTTTTAGTTGGGTTGATACTGTTACTTCTTTACTGGCTTTTATGTGTGGTTGGCAATCCTGCCGATCCTTATAGTTTGAAAGGCTGGTTCGGTACTGATATAGATAAAGCCATCTTGCATGAACCGCATATGTACAAGGGTGAAGGCATTCCTTTCGATCCCGAAGGGTTAATGAGTACTATACCCGCAATTGTGCAGGTGATCTTTGGTTATTTAGTTGGCGATTACATTTTAAAAAGAACAAAACTTTTTGCTGCCGCAGAAAACCCTGCTGCAAGTCCGGGCATGAATCCACTTTATCAAATTCTAACAGGGCTTTTCATTGCTGCGATAGCTTTTTTAATTGGCGGATATATCTGGGACCTGAATTTCCCTGTTAACAAAAAGATCTGGACAAGCTCGTATGTTGTTCTGACTACTGGAATGGCCATTGCCATTCTTGCTACATTAATTTATGCGATAGAGATAAAAGGTGCCCGAACTGGCTCACCCGCTTCTTTGATGTATTTGGAAAGAACGCCTTGTTTGTTTTTGCCCTCAGTGCATTCTTACCAAAAGGCTTACGTTTAATTCGTATTCCAAATGGTGTCAATGCTAAAGGCGAACCCGCCTACCTAAGCCCATGGAACTGGCCCTACGAAAAGATTTATAAAAACATTGATGGCAAGCCGGAGATTGGTTCATTGCTGTTTGCGTTAACAGTCATCATTTTCATGTGGGCTATTTGTTACTGGCTGGATAAGAAACGAATTTACATTAAGGTATAAGGACGCAGATCATAACCCATCTTAATAACCATAACAATCTGCGTTCTATTTATTCACCCACTATCTCCTTCCCTTTCTTCCACTGCTTAGGCTTTGCACCATCCATCTTCACAATCTTTGGATAGAACAATCCCACCGTATCTACTAAATGTTGCTGTGCCTTCATCACTTCATGAATATCCTTGTAAGCAAAAGGTGCTTCATCCAATCCGCCGCCTAACAACTTAACACCATGCTTTGCCAGTACATCATTCAACTGGTTATGTGTAACGGCTCTCAATGCAGCAGTACTGCTCATTTTTCTTCCTGCACCATGCGATGCTGAATTCACCGATGCATCTTCACCTTTTCCTTTTACAATAAAACCCGGGGCAGTCATGGATCCCGGAATAATTCCCAGCACATCTTTACCGGCTGGTGTTGCACCTTTTCTATGAACAATTACTTCCTTGCCTTCCCATTGTTCCTTCCATGCAAAATTGTGGTGGTTCTCTACCATCTTCAGTGGTTGCCGCCCTAACTGCCTTGCAATCTTCTGATGAATGATATGATGACATGCCGATGCATAATCACCTGCCAAATTCATAGCCATCCAATATTCAATTCCTTCCTGTTCATCTAATGATAGCCATGCAAGATTGGATGCTTCACCCGGTAATCTTCTTTTCTCCTTAGCAATTTTTGTGTAGTGATTGGCAATGTTAGCACCCAACGCTCTTGAACCGGAGTGCGACAACAATCCTAAGTATCTCCCTGCTTCAATGCCTAACACTTCATCTTTTTCTTTTATTTCCACGGTTCCAAATTCTACAAAATGATTCCCCGATCCGGATGAACCCAATTGCTTCCATGCTCTTCCCTGCAGACCTTTCAGCAAACCCAGTTCATCAAACTCTTTCCTGTACATCACTTCATGATCTGCAGGCCTCTCAAACATAGAACCACTACCGAACAAGGTGGCTTCATTCAGTTCTCTTGTAAAGTACTGCTCTCTTTGTGTCAGCTCTTTCGGATCAATATCAAAAACGGAAAGACACATTCTGCAACCAATGTCCACACCTACACCGTAAGGAATAACGGCATGCTCCGTTGCCAGCACACCACCAATAGGCAAACCATAACCGGCATGCGCATCGGGCATTAAGGCACCAGCAACAGCAATTGGTAGTTTAGCTGCTGTGTACATTTGATGCAGTGCGCCTTGCTCGATGCCTTCGCTTCCGAATACATTGAACTGAATACCGGATTGATTCAACGAAACTTCAACACCTTCTCCGGGTGCCGGTTGCTTTGGAAGCAATGCTTCCGCAATTTTTCCCAGCACACCATCATGTGCATATTGATTAGGGCTTTGCAAAATGCTGCTCAATATTTCCAATGCATCCGCTTCGGGCAGATGCTTAAAATTCTTTTCCATTATGTTCATAGCAATAGAGATCACCGGACCTTCGGGGTAACCGATATTTCTTAACTGCTTTCCTGTTAGTTTCAACTTTGCCATACAACTATTTTTTATACCAGCGACATCACTTCGATTGATCGTCTGTTGCGTCGCAATCCGTTCATCGTTCTGTAATTCTATTCAACATTTATTCCGAATAAAGCTGTTCTCGTATTTGAACCAGAAGATTATTGATGATCTCAAGATCAGGCGTCTCAGGAAGAGCTGAATGTTCATATAAGGTAGGCAATTCATCTTTTAGCTGTTCAGCTCTTTCGACTAAGTCATCATATTCAAACTTACCTTGCTTTATATCGAGCAAAAACTCCCTATCGTTTCTAAACACATTCACTTGCTTTTCTGTCGCTATCTCTCTTGCCATTAGCAGCAAACGAAATACATGCATCATGTTCTTTGAATCGTAATTCTTGCCATGCGACATTGTTGTTTTGTAACGTTCTTCGTTTCGTTTATCTACCCACTCCCAGTACTCCTTATATTTTTTACAGTATACTGAATAACCGTCCCTGTTGAAATACAACATAGCAACTGGTGTTTTTCCTTTAGAAATAGAACTAAGTGCCACTTCGTTAGACGTTTCTTTCCTTACAATTCCGGAATAACCTTCACTTTCCGCATAAAACAAGTTGTAACAATCACGCAGATGTGGAATAGCAGATAATCCAACATTTCTTTCATTCATATTATTTTCTGTCAAAAAATGTCTGGCCGAAACTGTTTCCTTTCCTTCGTATACAAAACAAAAGTCTATGACGGATTTTCGCTCTTTCTCCACCGGATTCACAATCTTTTTTCTAAACCATAGGCCTTCTTTATTTGAGTAAATGCATAATTAGCAAACGTCTTTTCACAAAGCTTCGACAAGAACAATTCCGGCTTTAAATGATACATCACGTCATGCTTTAACAGCACGCAATGTTCTGGCACACCCAGCATCTCCATGATGTTGGGATTGTTCTTAGCAAGCAATTCCATGAAGCGCCTTAGTTCATAATACACTATGTCATTGCTCTCATTTGAAACCTGTTCGGGGTATTCAAGAGAGTAATACACTGTTTTTGGCACAACATAAACTCCTCGTATATCTGTATCGGACGTTGGTGTGTCCAATCCATATGCTTTGCTACCCGTGATTGTTTCAAATATCAACAGCCCGTTCTCTTTTATCCAATCAATTGTCATTGTTTTCATGAAGTGTTTTTAGAAAAAACTTGTTCAGCGAACTAAAATCATTGTTATTGACACCCAGATCGTTTTTATTCGCTTCAACAAAAGCAAACAGGCGGGTAACAAATGATTGCATCGTTGCATCTTTCGGATGCAGGTATTTTTCGCCAACAGTTGCCTTTAAGGATATCAGTTTTCGCAATTCATCCCTGCTTTCTGAATCTATATATTTCATCAGGCGTTCGATATCCATCGGCAGTACGGCCTTGTCTTTTATGATCCAGTTGCAGGAAAGTAATGACCTGACCAGGTAGAAATAGCTTTTCAGTTTTATGTTCTCCTGCTCTTTCAATTCTTCCCAAAACTTGTTTGCCAATGAATAATGATGAAAGTAAGAAGCCGTCGGCGAATAATACTCCTGTATCAATTGCTTGAACTCGGCTTTGAAATCCTCATCAGCATAATATTGAATCGGCGACTGAAACCTTTCTATCAGCGGGACATTCGACTTCTTCAACAGCTTCAGGCATTTTCGTAAGTCCCATCCGGTTATATCCAAGTCACCATCCATAAACTCAATCGTATCTTTTCGTTCGTTCAATGCCAAATACCAATCTGTTTTATGCAGGTAGATAAAACGAACATCATAATCACTATCCGGCGATGGAAACCCCCAGGCACGACTGCCTGTTTCGCAAGCGTACAATATTTTAACCTTATGCTCTGCTTTTATTTGTTTTAATATTTGCTCTATGTTTTCCATGCGCATTAAAGTTATTATTCTTTCCTGCTCAATAAAGTTACCAACCGTACAAGTGTGCGACGCAACAAAAGCTTCATAGTAGCACTACTGCCGGCTACATAAAAAACCTGTTGGCCTGGTGGTCCCGAAGTTTCGGGATCGAACCCACAACCCGAAGATTAATCCGCCAGCTGGCGGACTACTCTGCCAATTGAGCTACAAGCCAGTAAAAATGATTGGAGTGAATGAAATGATTTCACTCCAATCATAAGCTGTCTAAAAATTCTCCGTTCACTTCTGCGGAACGAAGATCTGCTTCAACTGCCCGATCAGATCACCGTTACCATTCACACTGATGTTGCTGATCTTGTCTGCGATCTTCTCTACATATTCCATTTCCTTCAGCTTCCACAGCATCGCATTTTCCTCCATCAGCCTGGCAGTGTTCAGCAAGATACGGGTACTTGCCGTTTCTTCACGACGCATGATAGTATTCGCCTGCGCTTTCTTTTCAGCAATCAACACCTGGTTCATGATCTCTTTTACATCACCCGGCAGAATGATATCACGAATACCAAAGCCAATGACCTCTATACCAAGAGCTTCCGCCTTTTCTTTTACACGTTGCAGAACAAAAGGAGTCATGCTCTCTTTCTTTTCCAGCAATTCATCAAAAGAAAAACCACTGATGTATTCACGCAGGGCCAGTTGAAAAGAAACATACAATTGTTTGTCATATTCTTTGTTTTCCAGCACTGCCTTTTCAATACTCACTACCTTGTATTGTGCCCATGCATTGATACGCAGTGCGGCTTTGTCTTTGGTCAGGATCTCCTGTCCATTGATCTCCATCTGCTGCTGACGGACATCCACCTTAGCTACATGAATTGGTATGCTGTTCTTCCACCAGTAATACATTCCTGGCTCCAATACCTTCACATACTTACCATCCACAAACAGCAAAGCCTTTTCATAACTCTGTACTTCGCTGTTACGAACGAAAGGAAAAACAGCACGGTTCTGCAACACATTACGATCAATGTTCTCAGTGATCTCGATCTTGCTGATATCAGCCCGAACGAATTGGTATTGAACAACACTCTTCCAATAAGTATAACGTCCTGCAGTCAGTACCTGTTTGAACAAACCGTTCTCGTACAGCAATACGATCTCGTTATCCTTTACATCAATTACGTTCAGCATCTCCGCCAGTTCAGCATCCTGCAACAGGATGTTCAGTTCAACCGGTGCAACGAATGGTTTAGTCAGATCATAGATGTACACTTCTACATTTTCCCAAAACCAGTACTTACCTTCCTTAAGCAAACGCTGGTAAACGCCGTTCTTAAATACCAAACCAATTTGGTAGGCATTTACTTTTACCTTTTTCATTGTTTCTATTTTAAAAGTTTTCAAATTGTTGTTGAATAAAGCGCTGTTCACTACCATCAGCAAAAGCGGAGGTGAGTGAACATCTTGCCGCTGCAACAGTTCATCAATACGTTCCTTGTCGAAGCATGTTACTACTTCAACAATTCAGCAGTTGATAAAGTGAAGCTTTTAGCAAAAAGTACATTTCATCTTCAAAGCCTTCAGCCGATTGCGGTATCCCAAAACCGCTCCACTCAGAGAGCAGATCGTTCAAGTCATTTCCGTTCCGTTTTCACATCACAGCAAAGAGTCATAGGTCTTACCGCCGGCAATGAACATTGCTTTATAAACGGTCACCATTTGGGAAGCGGTGTACTTCGTGTTACCCTACATTAACAGTGTAGTGCTCTAGCCATCTGAGCTATCACGCCATAGGCGTGAGCAGGAGTCGAACCTGCGACCTTCTATTGCGTCTACCTTTTCGCCATCCCGTCCTATGCGGGAGTGGGAATCGAACCCACACGTCTGTCGCCAGACAATAGTGGAAACTGCTTCATTACAACAACAGCATACAGAGAGTTACTACTTCTGCACTACGGTGCTTCTTTGAAACACGCATCCGGTTTGCTGTCAACTTACAATTCCCATCTTGCCGTAAAGCAAGCAGTTGTGTTGATGGCAACATCAACAATTATGTAAAGAACTTATTGAACAATTTTATTTGCACAGCTTGAGCTGGCAAAGGCATGCGGCTTAGGCTTGAAAACAAAACCCATCCCCATGATGTAGCCCATAGCTTCTTTCAAAGCATCGTTGCTCTTAAAGTTTGGATTGGTATTGATATCTGCATGCACTTCCATATCTACACCATACAGTGTAAACAAATTGCATAGTGCATAGGCAACTTCAATACTCTTTGCTACTTCGGTCAACATCCGTTGCTTAATGCTCATCTTCTGTTTCGAGATCTCATTGTGTATATACATGAAACCTCCTTTCCCTTTACGGATGAAAACGATCACCGTAGCAAACTCTGTTTCTTTTCCTTTTACCTGGCTATCGGTACCAATACAAACCTTCAATTGATGTCCGGCTTCCTTTTCTCGTACAATCACACGTCTTACTTCCTCTTCAATTGAAGTTTTGACTCTTGCACCATCCAGTTTTCTCCATTGCTGTTCCATGGCTCCTAATTTTTAAATCATGCACGGGTTAAAGGATTCGAACCTATACCAGCAGTTTTGGAGACTGCCATGCTACCATTGCACCAAACCCGTATGTGTGGACGAAACTGGACTCGAACCAGTACGGTCACGGCTTCAACGTGATGCTCTACCATTGGAGCTATTCGTCCAGAGGGTTGGAGCTGTTACACTCCAACCTATTTTAATTAGCAACTGCCTGTCTTGCAAAACCGATGGCAGGTTGGGTATTTACCAACTTGTACTGGCTGAATTGTGTAATGAGCTCTTGTGCCCCAGTGTATTGATTAGGTGTATGCAATACCTGGCACCAGTTGTTCCCCAACTCAATCATTCTCTTATTGGTTAAAATGAAAATGGTATTGTTGAAAAATATCTTTTGCTCATTATGATCATACCAGGAGTGCTGGTAAATCGTTACGATCTCATTTCTCATTGTATCGTTAATGAAATCAAATGCTTTACCTGTATCTATTTCACTAATGAAGTGGATACAGCTAACTGCATCAAACTCCAAAGCATACAATGCCTTAGCTTCAACAAAATGCCCATTGAACAAACCAATGGTTTCATTGATCTTTCTTTTAAAAATTCTCCAGAACATAGTACCTCCTTTTTTCTCGGATGAAGAAAGGCTCGAACTTTCAACCGTCGGCTTAACAAGCCGCTGCTCTACCATTGAGCTATTCATCCATGTGTTGGCCCGGTGCGATTCGAACGCACAACCTTCCGGTTAAAAGCCGGATACATCTACCAGTTGAGCTACGAGCCAGTTGTGATGACTAATGGACTTGAACCATTAACCACTATCGTATCAGGATAGTGCTCTGCCAATTGAGCTAAGTCATCATATAGTTGCGGCTACCGGGCTCGAACCAGTATCTAAAGCTTATGAGACTTTCGAGTTGCCTTTACTCCAAACCACATAGTGTTGGCCCAAGCAGACTTGAACTGCTAACCTTGAACGTATAAGGTTCCTGCTCTTTCCCTTGAGGTGCAGGCCATCGCCGGTTTAGAAAGACTCCCAGCCTGACCGGACGGGCAGGGAACTTTCATCTCTGCATTCGTAGTGCAGTATTCTGATCCATTGAACTATAAACCAATGGGTGAGCTGCGGGATTCGAACCCTGTTCTTCCGATGCACAGTTGGGTGCTTTACCAAATAAGCTACAGCCACCATCTGCCACCGGACTCAGATTCGAACCGAGAACATCAGACTCAAACTCTGATATGTTGCCAATTACACCATCCGGCAGTTTTCGTAAGCCTGGTGAGATTTGAACTCACACGAAATAGTTTCTAAGACTATTGCCTCTCCCGTTTGGGCTACAGGCTTGTATAGCAGGCAGGACTTGAACCTGCATCCTCTCCGATCCAAACGGAGTATCCAACCATCCCGATAGCTTTCGGGAGGAATGCTGCTATGTCTGCGGTTCGTACGGGAATCGAACCCGTAGCAACAGATCGACAATCTGTTATGTTAGCCACTACACCAACGAACCTGGTAAACTCCCCGCTGCATCTCACGGGGAAGCTTATCCTCCTTTTCTGCACCTGATATGTTTACCACCATACATTGTGTTCTGATGGACTGTCTTCATATTGCCCTATATCCATTTCCTTTTTAGATAGCAACTTTTCAAACAAGTGAAACACTCCTTTTATCCCTATTATGATCAATAAAAACTTCATAACATTTCTTTTAAGCCCTTCAGAAATCCGTGAAATCATTTTCTATCTGTGAAACTGTGATAAACAAAAAGCCCGGTCGTTATTTCCGACCGGGCTTCTCTTATATGATACATTTTAAGTATCTACGTATGAATACACCTCGGTCGTTTGTATGGATACACCTTCTCCATGCGGCTATTAAACAGATCGTTACTGATCTGCCCTAATACCGTTGCAATGGGTAGCGAATGCACCAACCCTATAGGACATCTTTGTTGTATGTATCGATCTCGTTTTTGCATTTGTTGTTTTAGATGTTTTACCACTTGTTATTTCATAAACAAGAGGAAGAATTATTTTAAATTAAAAAGCCCCGCTTTTTGGCGGGGCTTGCATATTCGTTTTGGTTTGAAAAACTAATTTGTTGAAATGCATGCCCCGCAACGGTTATAGCCTATCGGGCTAAACCATTTTGAATCGATATGTAACTGATTGCGTAGCATGATTAATAATTTTATTTGCGCTGCAAAAATAGAAGCATTCATTTCATTCAACCAAAATAATACTGAAAAATATTTTTGCAGCTTGTTTGCAAATAACGATTTACATTATACGAAAAGAGAAATTCAATCACATTCTCTTTCTTACATTTGAACAAATCCCAACATGCAACACACCATCGAAACCGAACAGGAAGCAGCAGTGGCTATTTTGTTTTCCTGCGTAATGCACAAGCATAAAACATTGAGTCAATCACAGATTGATCATCTTTCAAGAATATTAGTGCTTTGCTCCAAATTCAAAGGATCTGATTTGAATGATCTTTCTGCTAAAGCAATAACACTTCAAACCAAACAAGACACAAAACAGATATTAGAACAATATGCACCATTGATTGCCGAAAACTTTAGCGATACCCTGTTTGCAATGATCTGTGAAGTGATGACCAACGATAGCACTATTGATGAAAAAGAAAGTGAAATATTAGGAATGGCTGCTCTTTATCTTAATATTAATGTAGAGAGAATGAAAATGATGCTGACTACTTTTTTAATTCGAAATAGATGGAATGTCCAGGTGATTGATCAGATGCATGGATAGTTAAAACAACTTCCCCTGTTCACCAGGCCTCCTAAATATCGAGGTATCTAATTCCCATCTATCTTCATCCAAACCATATAATTTTTTATATTTGTTGTATTGCTGCGCCACCATTTGAGCAATATTTCCTTCACCACGCATCCGCACCCCCCAGCGGCTATCGTTTACTTTTCCATCATGGCTGGCTTCTATCAGGTGCCACACTTTATCTGCCCTGTCCGGAAAGTTTTTATACAGCCAGTCATGAAACAACAGCTTAATAGCCCCATTTAATCGTATAAATGTATAGGCCGTAAAAGTGGCACCGGCCTCACTGGCTGCCTTCATTATGCGTTGCATTTCATGTTCATTTAGGCCGGGTATCATAGGCCCCATCATTACACCCATCCGGATCCCGGCATTGCTTAATTCCTCAATAACTTTCAATCGTTGTTTGCCTGTAACCGTTCTGGGTTCCATGGCTCTTCTTATTTTATCATCGAAGGATGTAATGGAAACCATAACTGATAAAATTTTCTTCTTTGCCATTTCCTGCAGCACATCTTTATCTTTTAGTATCCAGGCATTCTTGGTAAGTATGCCGACAGGTTGATTGAACTCATTGCAGACTTCCAACAACTTTCTGGTTATTCGAAATTTTTGTTCGGCAGGTTGATAGCAATCTGTATTACCGCTCAACATGATAGGCGATTCATCCCATTTTGGATGCATTAAAAACTTGCGTAGCAACTCCGGTGCATTTTTCTTCACCAGTATTTTGGTTTCAAAATCAAGTCCTGCACTATACCCCCAGTATTCAAAAGAGTTGCGGGCATAGCAGTAAATACAGCCATGCTCACAACCTTGGTAAGGGTTCATGCTGTACATCATGCCTATATCCGGGCTGTCCACCTTATTCACAATGCTCTTTGGAAACACGTCAATGTATTGCGTACGCACATCAGCTTCCTCCCATACATCAATACCTTCCACATGTTCTTTTGTTACTTCGTTAGTGATGAATTTGTTTTTGGTATTAAACTGTGCGCCTCTCCCTTTTTTATATGTATCTATTGGTTTGTCGTTTTCGTTTGTGTTTTCCATGTTGGTTGGTTTGAATTTGCTGAATAGAACTACAAAACGTTTATGTGAGTGACACAACAGGCGATGATAGTAGCAATACAGCTGACTACTACATAAATAAGCTCGCCTGTTTTGTTGCCAAAGGCAAATTCTGAAACTCTAATCGTTTTACTATTTGATACGCTTTTGAAGTGGCAGATCGTTTTAATAACAGCATGCTATCTGCTATAAAACGTCCGGTAAACTGCCTGTGCGAATACTCAAGCCAGCCTTGCTCAAATTGCCACGGTTTTAATTTCCGTGCAATGGCAATATGTGGCTCCTCTACAAAATGTGGCTTATGTTCGTTGGTTGTTTTTAAAATGCGTTGTGCTTCCTTTATTTCTTTCACCAATGATTGAATAGGCACCTTACTGGTTACGTTTATATAAATGGTATGCGAAGGAAAGCATCCATAATTATTTAATTCCACTTTGGTAGGAGTTATACCCATAGCTATGTGCTGTAGTCGTTGCACAATCTTTTCTTCAGCCATTTCCCATGCAGTAAAGGTTGCCAGGGCCATATGTGGCTTTAACACTCTGGCTAAAGGTGCATTGTACTTACCGGCAAATTCCTCTTTCACTTTAATCATCTTATTCCATAACTCTTCATGTGGCTTTAACACCAATAAATAATCATTTTGTTGGTATCCGGGTAATGTAATTTGGGCCTTCATAAAATAAGATTTAATTGAAAAAATCATTGGGCTGGGCTGCCAGTGGAAATAAACTAACGTTTTGAAAAGCTTCTCTTTGATGCTTACGTTTGATTAATAGCAGCTTCTCAACAGAGAACGAAGCATGGAAAAGTCTACCTGCATAGTCCTTAACCGCTTTTTCATATACAACTTCAGGCAAACTTCTCGCCATAATTATGTGTGGGGCAGATACAAGGTTCATAGATGGGCATTCATTTGATTGCACATATTGTTCGATGGCTTTTAGCCCTTTTACCAGTTCTTTATAAGGCTGGTGGTTTTGCACTCGCAGATAAATTGTATTTGGTGGAAATCCACTGAAGTTGTTTAGCGTTGTTACAAATCGGGGTTGATTATTACATACTTTTTGAGTCCAGCGCAAAAGAGTGGGTTCTATTTCTTCCGGAGCAAAAAAACTGGCTACCAAAACTTGTTGGTTTGTTTCGATAGAAACTTCATGACCATAGGCTGTGACAAAATATCTTTTTTCATCCTTCACTTGTTCGTTGACCTTTTCATCAGGATGCACCAGTAATTGGTATTCCCAAAGAGGATGTGCATCCCATTTGTGTGTTGTTCGTGTATTTACTAAACCCGTATTCATAAGCTTGGCTTTTTATTTGATAAAATATTTAGCATAAATTTACTAAATTAATTAGCAGATTAAATTTTTCTGTATGGGTGGGGACTACTTTTTTATCAACAGTCATAACGAGTTTAAAGACTTTATGCACAAGGATGGAACAAGCATTGATTTGAATGAACAATTGGTTCGTAATAAACCCGCTACGTACTTTATGCGGGTAAACAGTGATGCGATGGCAGGCGAGGGTATTCATAGGGGCGATGTGGTGATTGTGGACAGATCATTAGAGCCAAAAAATGGAAAAATTGTTATTGCTATTGTGGATGGAGAATTGTTAATCAGAAAACTTGAGAAAACAGAAGGACGGCGCAGGTTAGTAGCTTCAAAGAAAGTTGCTGCTATTGATATTTCTCATCAACAACCATTGAATGTGTGGGGAATTGTAACTTATGTAATTCACCATCTGTAAACCAGTGAGAGAAATAAAGCCGGTTGTGGTAACATTCAGCAGCTGAAAGTATTAAACAGTGCAATCTATGACTACTTAAAATTCCTACCTTCTGGAAACACCTTTTCTTCCACACGTTCCCTTACCTGACTTCTTTTATTTAATCCTGCAGGCAGAGAAGTTTCATCAGGAAAAGCCAGCGTCAGCACCGGAAGGTTTTCATCTTGGTCAGGTGTTAGCTGCCGCAGCAATTTCGACAGATTATAACAACGCTGAACAATCACATGAATTACTTCTCCCTCTTTCTGCAATTTTCCTAATACCATAATAAGCTTTGATTGAAGCATCTCTTTCCGGTATTTATCAAACAAATTTTGAAAGATCACCAGGTTGGCAAACCCTGTTTCATCTTCAATCGTCATAAAGCAAACACCACCTGCTGTGCCAGGTCGTTGTCGCACCAACACCAATCCGGCTACTTTTACCATGCTGCCATCTTCTGCTTCAGCTAATTCTTTTGCTGATAAAATGCGAAGCTGTTGCAACTTCTCTCTCACAAAATGTACAGGATGTTCTCTTAGTGTAAGCGATGTAGCAGCATAATCATGTACCACATGTTCACTCACTTCCATTTGTGGCAGGGAAACATCTTCAGCCTTTGCATCTTCTGCTACCTGTCCTTTAAATAAAGCTATTGGTTTGTCTTTGGTTGAAACTTCCCACAAAGCTGCTCTTCTGTCTAAATCAAAAGATCGAAATGCATCCGCATCAGCCAGCCGTTCCAGGGCTGCTTCCGGAACACCGGCATCACGCAGATCATTTATACTGGTAAATGGTTGTTGGCGTGCAGCAAGTAAAACGTTTACATCATCTTCTCTCAATCCTTTTACTTGCCTGAAACCTAATCGTATTGCACAGTATTTCCCCGCTGGCTCTTCAAGTTGGTTATCCCATTGCGAATGGTTTACATCCACAGGTCTTACTTCCACTCCATGCTTTCTTGCATCTATTACAATTTGCGCAGGCTGGTAAAAGCCCATTGGCATGCTATTGAGCAATGTACAGGCAAATACATCGGGATAATGACATTTTATCCATGCCGATACCCATACTAATTGTGCAAAAGCTGCAGCATGACTCTCGGGGAAACCATACGATCCAAATCCTTCCAGCTGCCGGAACACTCTTTGTGCATACTCCAATGTATAACCTCGTTCGGTCATGCCATCAATCAGTTTCTTCTCAAACTTCGATACCAGTCCTTGCAGCTTAAAAGTCGCCATACTACGCCGCAACTCATCTGCTTCAGCAGGTGTAAAACCTGCAGCCACAATAGCAATCTTCATAGCCTGCTCCTGGAAAAGCGGAACACCTAATGTTCTATGTAAAATGTCCTCCAACTCTTTGGAGGGATAAGACACAGCTTCTTCGCCATTTCTTCTTCGCAAATACGAATGCACCATATCACCTTGTATCGGGCCAGGACGAACAATAGCTACTTCAATTACTAAATCATAAAAGCATTTTGGTTTCAAGCGAGGCAGCATGGTTTGTTGTGCACGGCTTTCAATTTGAAATACGCCAATGGTATCAGCATGTCCAATCATCTCGTAGACAGCTGCATCATCTTGCGGAATATTGGCCAGCGTTAAATCTAACCCGTAATGCGCTTTAGCCAGGTCAAAAGCTTTACGTATGCAGGTAAGCATACCTAAAGCCAATACATCAATCTTCATAAAGCCCAATGCATCAATATCATCCTTATTCCATTCAATGCTGGTGCGGTCTTCCATCCGGGCATTTAGTATGGGACACAGATCAGAAAGCTTTCCTCTGGTGATCACAAAGCCACCTGTATGTTGTCCCAACTGTCTTGGAAAGCCCATAAAGGCTTTGGTCAGTTGCAACACTTTCTTCAGATGCGGGTCCTTAGGATTCAGGCCTTGTTCTGTAACCCGTTTGCCTTCAAACCATTCATCTGTAAATTCCCACACAGCCGATGATAAACGATTGATGGTATCAACCGACAAACCCATTGCTTTGCCTACATCCCGTATGGCTCCTTTCTGGTGTTGCTGTGTTACGGTGGCAACTATAGCCGCCCGGTCTCTTCCATACTTTTTATAGATATATTGAATGACCTCTTCTCTTCTTTCATGTTCAAAATCCACATCAATATCAGGTGGTTCATTCCGTGCAGCAGAAATAAACCGTTCAAACAGGAGGTCAAACTTTTCAGGGTTTACCGAAGTAATACCCAAACAAAAACACACAGTGGAGTTAGCAGCCGATCCTCTTCCCTGGCAAAGAATGCCCTGGCTTCTCGCATACCGCACAATATCATATACGGTAAGGAAATAAGGAGCATAGTTCATCTCTTTAATGAACTTTAACTCATGTTGTATAGCAGCTACGGTTTTTTGAGGCAGCGGCTCACCAAAAATTTCCTTAGCACCTTTCCATGCTAGATGGGTCAACTCTTCCTGAGGTGTTCTGCCTTCTGTGGTAATTTCTTCAGGGTATTCATACTGTAACTGGTCAAGCGAAAATGTGCAGGCTTCAGCAATTTCTAAAGTTCTTTTTATAGCATCTGGATATTGCCTGAACAATCGCAACACCTCTGCCTGTGGCTTTAAGTACCTTTCTGCATTGGGCAACAACTTAAAGCCTGCATTATAAATAGTACATTTCTCTCTTATACAGGTTACCACATCCTGCAACTGGCGCCTGTTCAGATGGTGATAATGCACATCGTTAGTGGCCACAAGCGGCACGCCTGATTTTTGTGATAACTGCCATAAACGATGCAGTTGCTTGCTGTCATCACCATTATACCGTTTTGATGCAGCTATATATAAATCTCCGGCAAAGACTTCTTTATACGCCTTTACCGTTTGTTCAAAACCCTCATCAAATTGCAACTGGCTATTCAGCACATGCGGGGACAATAGTATAAGCTTCATGCCTTTTGCATAAGCATATACATCTTCTTTGTATAAATGACACTGTCCTTTCTCTGCACGCAAATTGCCTGTTGACCACAAATTGCTCAATCTGGAATAAGCAGCTGCATCTGTAGGATACGCTAGTAACGATGTGCCATCTAATAGATCCAGCCGGCAACCTACTAATACGCTTACACCTTTCTTCTTCCCCGCTGTGTAGGCTCGCACTACTCCAGCCAAAGTATTTCTGTCGGTAATGCCAATAGCTGTATATCCATACTCAGCTGCCTGCTCCACCAATTCTTCAGGGTGCGATGCACCCCGCAGAAAAGAAAAATTGCTTGTCACCTGTAACTCTACGTACATACCTCTCTGTTTTAATCACACTAACCACCTATGACCTTTTACTGATTACTCAATCTGCTTTATTCTCAATTCCCCTATATTCTATCTCCTTCCTCCTACATCCTTCTCCCTTCTTCACGCAAACATCCCATGTAAAAACCATTGTACTTTTTTGCCCTCATCATAATGCCCCGATCTGAACAACCAGTAACGCTTTCCTTCCTCATCTTCCACGCAGTAATAATCCCTGTGTTCACCTTCTTCAATCCACCACTCCTTCTCAATACGTTCCGGTCCATCCGCCTTAACTATTTTATGTACTTTGTTTTTATACCGGAACAACATGGGCGGGTAATCAGGTATAGGTGCCGTCACTTCTATTATTTCGGGCGGGGTTAATAAATGCAATGGTCTTGGTCTGTCTGTTCTCCATTCTGTTGCAGGTTGTTCATCTAATGAGGTTGCTTTCTTTACAGATCTTTCAGGCCACCAATGCTCATCAGGCAGGTATCGTATAATAGCATCTTTTCCTGCCTTGCTCGATACCCTGTCAATCAACTCACCTATTTCAGCATTGTTGATGCCACCGGTTTCTTTCCAAAACTTTTCCTGTGTAGGGGCACAATCTTCTACTTTGGTTGCTTCCAAAACGAACAACTCAAATCCTTCCTTAGGTTCAAGGCTGCCTAACTTCAATTGAAACAGGCTAAATAAATGCTCTGTATTATTCGATGGCCTGCTGGTGCCTATTTCTATACCCTGTGCAAGATTATCGGTTCTATATCCTCTAAAGTAAGCAGTACGTAATCCCTTGCCCTCTTTCTTCAAACGGTTGCACAAGGCCTGCAGCAGTCGCTGTAATGCTATTTCAATTCCTTCTATCCGTACAATTGGTTCTAAACAAGGCAGTCGTTCCTGGTAAGCTTCAATAGGATATACAGGTTCCAGTATTTCTTCTTCCAGGCCTAATGCCTGTTAATGCGTTGAATAATATGATCACCAAAACGTCTTCTCAATGCAGTGCGTTGCATAGAAACAAACTGCTTGGCCTGTCGCAAACCCAACTTGTGCAATCGTTCTACTGTGGCACTCTCCAATCGGAGTGCTGCAGGCGGCAGCGGCAAAATGGCTTCCATGCTTTTGCCCACTGGCACCACGCCGGATAATTTTGCAAAACGGGCTACAGCCCATGCTGCTCCTACTGTATCAGCCATAGCCACCCTGACATGATACCCTCTGGCCTTTAGTCCCTTTACAATATCAGCAAGGTATAAAGCTTCATCGCCCCACAAATGCGTACAGCCTGTTGCATCTAAAACAATTCCGGAAGGAAGATCTACTGAAGCAATAGGTGTGAACCGTATACACCATTCAGCAATGCGTTGCAGTAATTGTTCTGTCAGGCCCGGTCTATGATCCACTGCCTGCAACGAAGGCACAATAGCTCTTGCATCTGCCAGTGTCATCCCGTTATAAATTCCTTTCCTTACAGCCAACACATTACTGGCTGTAATAACCAATCGTCCATGAACAGGCTGGGTAATTACAAAAGGCACGTTTTTGTACGTAGGCTTGCGCAGAGCCACCCAATCTGTAGCCAGGTACGGAAACCATATAGATACATACCGCTTGTTCATTTCATCCGGTTTTTCGCTGTAATGAAGGAACGATAGTAGCTTGTTGTTTAACAGTTCGAAACCTCCCCGAACGCCATTCAATGGTCCAGCTGCCCGGGTAGCCGTTGCGCACCTTCAACAGATCTATTTTCCATCTTGGAGATCCTACTCCGGGTAAATCTTCTTCTGTTTCGCTCGGTGCAGGTTGTACATGCCATCGGATAACGCATGATGTAGAAAAATTCTTCGGCCGATGCCTTAGTAGAAAAAGCGGCACACCACTTTTCTCTATAGCTAACTGCAATCGTCGTGATGCAGTAAAAGATAGGTCCTGCAATTCACCTACTACTGCGGCCACGCTACCGCATTTCAATGCCTCTTCCAAAGCCCACAATATTTCTTTCTCTTTTTTTAGCTGAATGAACAAAAGGTGCTGGGGCGAAATATGGAACTGCACCAATGCAGGAGGAAAAATACTAGGGGAGGAGGCGATCCAGATTCCTGCCGAACCATTTCGCATAATAGAAGAAAGAATACCGGACACAAACCCTGCAGAAGCTGAAAACTCTTCTTTACTGTTACAACAAAATTCATGTACGGCTTCCAATGGAAATTCCTGGTTGGGAAAAGCCGCTTTCATCACACTTAATCCCACATCGGTTTTACTCTGCTGCACCGAAGATCGCAACCCCTGTAAAGGCATCAGCTCTCTTTCTAATTGCAATAATATTTGTGCTTTAGAGACATTCATGGGTTAAGAATTCGGGTTTTGAGGAACAAGATTACTAAATATTTTAGCAAAAAGCAGCCCATTTTATCCACCGTCCCAATACTGCTACATATTCTTATTATATCTGCATACTATTCTACTCCTCTTGAATTCTTGCATATTGCAGTATAAAGGCAGGATGGCTGCAACATAGCAGCGATATCACCCGGATATAGTAGCGACATAGTAGCGATATGACTGCGATATACTGGGTGGTTAGAGCGTACCTAAGCCATGGCAACTCCATAGCAAAGCCATACTAACGCCCTACCTAAGCCATGGAAAGGCATGAAAATCTATATTATGTTAAATAGGATGGCTAATCAGGCCTGCCCAATCCAATGAATGGCTCAAGAATTGAAACAATCTGAAAAAATAATTAATGCCCGAAGGTCCCTCGCTGGTTATAGCTAAAGAAGAAATGCAGCAATTCATTGGGAAAAAAATTGTTGTAGTAGAAGGCAATTCTAAAATTGGTATTGAACGCCTGCTCAATAAAAAACTGCTGGATATAAAAACCTGGGGCAAGCATCTGCTGTTCTGCTTTCATGGTTTCAATATCCGTATACACTTCCTAATGTTCGGCACATATTACATCAACTCAAAAAAAGATGCAGCACCACGACTGAGTTTAAAGTTCCCAAAAGATGAACTGAACTTATATTCCTGTGCCATTAAAATGTTAGAAGAACCTTTAGATGACATCTACGACTGGAAAGCAGATGTATTAAGCGAAAAGTGGGATGCTAAAGCGGCAAGAAAGAAATTAAAACTTATTCCTGATACTTTAGTCACAGATGCATTGTTAGACCAGACTATTTTCTCCGGTGTAGGCAACATCATTAAAAACGAAGTATTGTATCGCATCAAAGTGCATCCACTTAGTACAGTAGGAGCACTACCTCCAAAAAAACTTACTGAGTTAATTAATGAAGCAGTTACTTATAGCTACGATTTTCTTCGCTGGAAAAAAGAATATACCCTGCGTAAACACTGGCTGGTGCATACCAAGAAAACCTGCCCAAGAGATGAAACTAAGATCAGCAAAGAATACCTCGGTAAAACCAATAGAAGAACTTTTTACTGCCCTGCCTGCCAGAAGCAATATTTGTAATAACCACTTCCCACTGGTTCGCTTTTTGTAACAGCCTCTATAAAATAATATTTATGAGCACAAATGATAAGAACGCAAACGTAAATCATCAAAACCATCCTCATCAGGAAGGACAACAGAACAATACTCCATCCATAAAAGATTTTGATGGGCAAAGACGAGGCAACAATAATAATCAGCCAATGAGCAACATGATCAATGAATCGGAAGAACAGAAAGCTGGCAGAGCTCATGAACAAAAAGACGAAAGTGACGTTCAGCAAGAGGAACGTTTGCCTTAAACTAAATGGATAAGGGGTCAATAAGGCCCCTAATTTTTTCTCTTTAATTCTGTCTTACTTCTTACCATTCAAATACTTCAATAGAATTTCTATCCCGTTTCTGCCTTCCAGCCTACCGTAAATTGACACCTCTTGTTAAAACCGGGCAATTTTCTTACTGTAAATCAATAAGTTACAAAAGTGCTTGTAAAAAAAGCCATTTGTTTTCTTGGCTCGAATAGGCTTAAAGCCCTACTTTTGCGCCTCATTTTTAAAACGTTGCGGGGATGGCCGCAGCACAAAACAAAGAACAATGAGTAAACTACATTTCACAACAAAACATGCCAACGCGGCTACCGTTCAACGCAACTGGTACATAGTTGACGGTACCAATCAAACCGTGGGTCGTATGTGCTCTCGTATTGCTGCAATCCTTCGCGGTAAGAACAAAGCATATTACACTCCACACGTTGATACAGGCGATTACATCATCGTAATTAACGCCGAGAAAGTAAAGTTCACTGGTAACAAATTAGAGGAGAAAGTGTACGACCACTATACAGGCTACCCTGGAGGCCGTAAAGAAGAATTGGCAAAAGAACTGATCAAGCGCAGACCAGAAGTAATTATCGAAAGAGGGGTAAAAGGCATGTTGCCTAAAAACCGGCTGGGTCGTCAGATGTACAAGAAATTATTTGTGTATGCAGGTGACCAACATCCTCATATTGCACAACAACCAAAAGAATTAAAATTCTAATCTTCCAAACACAATTATAATGGAAAAGCAAAAAAATAGTGTTAACAGTGTTGGGCGCCGTAAGGAAGCCGTTACAAGAGTATTTATTACTCGCGGTACTGGCAACATCACTGTAAACGATAAAGATTTCAAGGTGTACTTTCCGCTGGTTTATTTACAAAACCAGGTTACAAGGCCATTAAAAACAGTTGAAGCTGCCGATAAGTTTGACGTGAAGATCAATGCAGCTGGTGGTGGAGTAAAGGGTCAGGCCGAAGCAGCTATGTTAGGTATTGCCCGTGTACTGGTAGAACTAAACCCCGATTTCCGTCCTGCTTTAAAAGCTGCTGGCTTGCTAAAACGTGACCCACGTTCTGTTGAGCGTAAGAAATTCGGTAAGAAGAAAGCCCGTAGAAGCTTCCAGTTCTCTAAACGTTAATCGGTATTTGAGATTTGACATTAGAAGTTTGAAATTCTGGTGTCAAGTCTTCAATCTCAAATTCATAACAAACATCAAATAATTCAAATGGAACAAAACACTTCACTACAACAGCAGCTTCTGGAAGCCGGTGTACACTTTGGCCACCTGAAGAAGAAGTGGAACCCAAAGATGTTGCCTTACATCTTTGATGAAAAGAAAGGCATTCACATCATTGATCTTAATAAAACAACAGAGGCCCTGCAGGAAAATGCAGCCGCTTTAAAAGCAATTGCCCGCAGCGGAAAAAAAGTACTGTTTGTAGGTACTAAAAAACAAGCTAAGGACATTGTTACAGAATGTGCGCAGCGTGTAAATATGCCTTACGTTACTGAGCGTTGGTTAGGTGGTATGCTTACCAACTTCAACACCGTTCGTAAGAGCGTTAAGAAAATGCAGAGCATCGAGAAGATGTTAGGCGATGGTACATTCGACTCAATCACTAAGAAAGAGCGTTTGACTTTAACCCGCGATAAGGAAAAAATGGAAAAAGTATTAGGTGGTATTGCCCAATTGGGTCGTCTGCCTGCCGCTTTGTTCATTGTAGATATTGGCCATGAGCATATTGCTTTGGCCGAAGCAAAACGGTTAGGAATTACCACTTTTGGTGTTGTAGATACCAATTGCGATCCGAACAAAGTTGATTTTGCTATTCCTGCAAACGACGATGCTACCAAATCAATCGCTATCATTACTAACTACATCACTGCAGCCATTGCTGAAGGCTTAGCCGAGAGACAAGCTGCAAAAGATGAGGAAGGCGATGACAACATCAGCGATGATGAAAAAGAAAAAAGAGCAGCCCGTTTAGAAGCCGAAGCACAATCTGAAGGTGGTCGTGGTCGCGGTGGTAACCGTGGCGGCGGTCAGGGTGCTGGTCGCGGACCCGGTGCTGGCGGTCGTGGACCTGGAGCAGGTGGCGGACAACGCCGTCGTACACCAGGAGGAGCCGGACAAGGCGGTGGCCGTGGCCCCGGTGGTGGAAGAAGATAATGCGACAATGTGCCAATGCGCAATTTGTCAATGAGTTTAAATTATCTCTTTTATAAAATACAAACAGAATTAAGGCGACGATGTGTTGGTGATTCATTGGCACATCGTCGAATTTCCAAATTGTCAAATTGAATACTATGTCAACTGCAACAATTACAGCGCAGGATATAAATAAATTACGTCAGGCTACTGGCGCCGGTATGATGGATTGCCGCAAAGCCCTGACAGAAACAAACGGAGATTTTGAAGCGGCTATCGATTGGTTGCGCAAGCAAGGACAGAAAGTAGCAGCTAAGCGTAGCGATCGTGAAGCAAAAGAAGGTGTTGTTATTGCTAAAACTACTGCAGATAACAAAACAGGTTTCATTGTTACCATCTCTTGCGAAACAGACTTCGTTTCTAAAAATGCCGACTTCGTAGCCTTTGCCCAAAGCATTGCAGATGCGGCAGTAGCTAACAATGTAAAAAGTGCTGAAGAGCTAAATGAAGTAACTGTAAACGGTGCTAAGGTTTATGATATGATCAATGATAAACTGGCTTCTATTGGTGAAAAGATCGGTGTTGCCCGTTTTGAAAGAGTAGAAGCTTCTTACGTTGCATCTTATATTCCTGGCGCTTACCGCATGGGGGTGTTGGTTGGTTTTAATAAAGAAGCTGGCGAAGCTGGTAAAGACGTAGCCATGCAAATTGCAGCTATGAATCCTGTGGCAGTGGATGCAGCTTCTGTTCCTGCCGATGTGGTAGAAAGAGAAAGAAGCATTGTGATGGAGCAAATGAAACAGGATCCTAAAATGGCAGGTAAGCCTGAAGAAATGATGGCGAAAATTGCTGAAGGTAAATTGAATGCCTTCTTTAAAGAGAGCACTTTAACGGCACAACCTTTTGTAAAAGATTCTTCTAAATCTGTAGGTGATTACCTGAAATCTTCCGGTGATCTGCAGGTTACAGAATTTAAAAGAGTTGCATTAGGGTAATTCTTTTAATGATATTGAAAAAAGGCTGCTTTATAAAAAGCAGCCTTTTTTAATTTAAGCCAATTGTGGTTTTATTTGTACGCAAGCCCATGCACAGAATGGAGCAGCTATAAACATAAATATTGCAAAGGGCCATCCGAATAACATGCCTGCAATGACGCAAAGTAATGGCAGATAAAAAAGATAAAAGAGCATTTGCAAGCAAGCTATCACACCATCAAAATGGTCATTATCAAAATACTTTTTGGCAATGGATTTTACCGTAAAGTATAAAGGCGCATGAAGTATAAAACCTATAGCAGCAGGAACTGCTAATACAATTCTCTTCCAGACTGGTTGATGTATGTAGAGTTTGTCTTTTAGTATTTGTTTATCAGCAGGATCAATTTCAAAAACTAAAGTCTCTAATTGACTTCTTAAGTTGTTATTAAAAGCCAACAAACGTTTACCTTCTACATCTTCTGATAAGATCAGCGCTTTCCTCAGTGGTTCGCCAAAATTGATAAATACGTTCTTTCCAAAATTTCTGAACGGGTTATAATTAAAACCAACAGGAACAACAGTGAGATCAATCCCTTTTTCCCAGGCAGTAATGGCTAGCCTGGCTGTGCCTTTTTTTAAAGGCCGTAAGTGCCATTCATTAACACATTTGCCCTCACTGAAGATCAAAACCATGCCCTCTTTTTCAAATACATCGTGGCAGGCTTCAAAAGTGGAGTAATTATAATGCAGGTTTTCTTTTCCTTCACTGGTTCGGTAAACTGGCAATTGATGTAACCATTTTAAAACACCTCTGGTCTTTGTGTTTTTAAATGCATCACCCCTTGCAAGTGAATACAAGTCTTCCTCCATCAGTGTAGTTAGTATCACTCCATCTAAAAAAGAATTGGGATGATTAGCTGCAAACAGCAATGGGCCTTTTGCTTTTAAATATTCAGGCTTGTTAATAATGATTTTTCTGCAATAAATCCTGATAGCAAGCCGGGCATACAGTTTAAGCAGTTGAAACACGAAGGGAAAGTAATGAATAATGAGTAATCAGTAATGAGTGGGTTAATTATGGCGTTGCAGATATGTTAATCTGCAAGTTTTAGTTCTTGTGCCAGAGAGTTCAAAAAATAAAAAACTTCTCCCTTAACAAGAACTCATTACTCATTACGCATCACTCATTATCTTCGCCCCATGCTTCCAAAATACAAACGCATTCTGCTTAAGCTTTCCGGTGAATCTTTAATGGGAGATAAAAATTTTGGTTTCGACACTTCTGTTTTGAGCCAATATGCACAGGATATTAAGTCTATTATAGACCTGGGCGTTCAGGTGGCAATTGTGATTGGTGGCGGTAATATTTACCGCGGTATGAACGAAGCAGAAACCGGTATAGAGAGAGCACATGGCGACTATATGGGCATGCTTGCTACAGTTATTAATGGAATGGCATTGCAGGCTGCTTTAGAAAGAGTAGGCGTTTATACACGTTTGCAAAGTGCTATTAAAATGGAACAGATTGCCGAACCGTATATACGCCGCCGTGCCATACGCCACGTAGAAAAAGGAAGAGTGGTGATCTTTGGAGCTGGCACCGGTAACCCCTACTTTACTACCGATACTGCGGAATCATTGAGAGCCATCGAGATAAAAGCCGATGTTATTATGAAAGGGACAAGAGTAGATGGCATCTATACCGCCGATCCTGAAAAGGATTCAACAGCCACAAAATACGGAGTCATCACTTTTCAGGAGTGCATCTCTAAAAAGCTGAATGTGATGGATATGACCGCTTTTACTCTTTGCATGGAAAATGAGTTGCCTATTGTTGTGTTTGACATGAACAGGCCTGGTAATGTGCTAAGAGTGGTTACCGGAGAGAAAGTAGGAACACTGGTTACCGCTTAGGCATTTTCACGTATCAGGCTATTGAACTTTAGAAAAATTTGAGTAGCTTGTCGGCTGAAACCTTACTGGAAACTGACTGCAAAATGCTTCTATCAATTCAACTTTCCTGGATCGAAATTGGAATTCTGTTTTTTGCTTCAACCGTTTTTGGGTTGGCGGTGCATTTTTTTGTCAATACCCGTAAGTCTTTAAAACAGTTCCTTCAACCCGAGAAAAAAAGCATTTCAGAGAAAAAGCAAAAAAGCACCTTGTCTGAAAGGTCTCAGGAATTGAATTCTTTACACGAACGCATCCAACAAATAAAAAACAAACCTGCCTCTCAGTTGTTCGATGAATCGGAATTATCCTCATCTACAACAGATTATTCAAAAGACCAGTTAATATCGTCATTAAAGCAAACAGTTACGCAACAACAAAAGTTACTGAATGGCTTTCTACGCCAGGTAGAGCAAATGGAAGATAATGGCAAAGAAGAACTAAAGTTTGAAAATGAAGATTTGAAAACCGAGATCTTAAACCTGGAGAAATTAGTTGATAAAAAAGACGAAGAGATTGCACACTTGCAACAGCAGGTAACCACTGCACAAAATATGTCGGCAAGGATAGATGAAATATGCCGCGAGTTTGAATCCCTGCAGGATAGAATGAAGGAAATAGAGATTCAGGCAAGCAGGGCCAACGCTTTAGAAGTAGAACTGGAAGAAGCAAGAGAGAGCTATGAAATCATTAGGAAAGACCTGATAAAAAAACAGGAAAAACTGGAACAGATCATCTCTGAAAATGGAGATCTTAAAAATCAGCTACACGAAATAGAAGATAAACTATCTGAATCTAACCGTCAGCGACAGCAATTGCAAAGAAAGACACAGTTTCTGCAGGATTTGAACGACGACATGCACAACATGACGGAAGCCAATAAGAAACTGCAAACAGAGTTACGCAGGATCGGTGAATTGGAGAGCATGTTGAATATGATTGCAGAAGAAAGAGATCAATTGCTAAAAAAGCAATACAAATAATCTGACTACTATCAGTTTACTGGCTTTTGTCGCTATACTATCTTCGCGGCATGACCCAAAGCATTGCTGACTTAAGACTGGAATATTCTTCAGAAACTTTACTGGAGCATGATGTGGCTGCTAATCCCATTGATCAATTTCAAAAATGGTGGCAACAGGTTATTAATAGCCAGGTGATAGAGCCCAATGCTATGACGCTGGCAACAGCTTCGGCGGATGGAATGCCGTCAGCAAGAATTGTTTTATTAAAAGGCTTCGATACTGACGGTTTTGTTTTTTACACTAACTACAAAAGCTATAAGGGAATGCAGTTAGAAGAAAATCCAAAAGCTTGTTTGGTTTTCTTTTGGAAGGAGTTAGAAAGGCAAGTACGCATCACTGGCATTGTCAAAAAAGTTACCGAAAAAGAAAGTGATGAATACTTTCATTCAAGGCCTGTTGGAAGCCAGATTGGAGCTATTACATCACCACAAAGCCAGGTAATACCAAACCGTGAATGGCTTGACAAAGAATATTCCAGCTTAACAGAGAAATATAAAAATGCTGATGTTCCTAAGCCAGATCATTGGGGCGGATACAGAGTGCAGCCTGTGATTATAGAATTTTGGCAAGGCCGGCCAAGCCGCTTACATGATCGTATTCAATATACCTTGCAGCAAGGTGGAGAGTGGAAGATTGAACGTTTAGCTCCATAGATGAATAAAGAATATCGAACAAGGAATACTGAATGATGAAGTTCGATATTCAACATTCCCTGTTCTCCCGAAGCTTCGGGATGTTCGATATTCTTAAGCTTCTTTCTTAGCAGCAGGCTGATTTCCTGTGGTCTTCTTTTCACTTGCTGGTCTGCTTTTGCCAAATGAGCCTTTAAAGATCTTTCATTTCTTGGTTTTTTTATCACCTCTTCCCATGATTGATTTTTTTGTGGATGTAAAAATAAAAAAGCCCCGCAATGCGGGACTTAAAAAGTTTTAAGCAGTAATTACAATTTAGCTGAAAGCTCTTTACCAGCTTTAAAGCGGGCAACTTTTCTAGCTTTGATTTTGATTACTTCGCCAGTTTGAGGATTGCGGCCATTACGAGCTGCACGTTTAGATACAGAAAAAGTACCGAAGCCAACCAAGGTAACTTTACCGCCACCTTTCAATGTTTTAGTAACAGCTTCTACAAAAGAATCTAAAGCAGCATTAGCTTGTGTCTTAGTAACGCCAGCATCATCGGCGATCTTGTTAATCAATTCAGCTTTGTTCATAGTTGATTTTTTAAAAAGTTAGAGTGGAGCAAATTTAGAGGCTTTTTGTTCCAAACAAAATAATTTTCGACTACTTAAATATTTTTTTGAAACGGCTTAAACCCTTATGCAGCAAGCATTTCAGCCAAATGATTTAGTAAGGATTTTTAATGTTGTGATGAAGCAACTGACTGAAAGGCTTGACAGACAAGGCTTTCAGCATCGCTGTTGTTGAAACACTGATGCAGCAAGGGTTTACGATAACTGGTTGACGAACATCAGCAGAAAATATTTTTTCACAGTGGGTGAACAATTTCCATCACACTTCTGAATGCAATAAAGCGATCGCCCCATTTTTGATAGGTCTTATCACGAAGCTCTGATGCAAACTTTGAGATATATTGATTGTATATAGCTTTTGATTCTGCATTGTATTGAATGGCATAAGTTGGCCCCTCAGTTTCATCAACTTCCAATAAACGAACAATTTTGTAATCAGTAAAGCAACCTGTTTGCATCACTTCAGGAATATGTACTTCCTTCATCCACTGTAACCATTCTTTGGCAATGGTTGCCTCCACTTTTATGGTAACGTTATAAATAATCATGGTTGTGTGTTTAAAGACTCAATATCTATGTCAAGGTAAATAGGACAATGATCACTGTGTTTTACATCAGGATAGATCTCTGCATTTTTTAAATAAGGTTTCAAATTTCCTGTTACGCTGATGTAATCAATCCTCCAACCTTTGTTCTGTGCTCTTACTGTTGGAAAGCGTTGGCTCCACCAACTGTAGCGATGTGGTTCAGGATGAAACTCTCTGAATGTGTCTACCCAACCATTAGAATAAAACTTATCCATCCATGCCCTTTCTTCCGGCAAGAAACCTGATGTGTTTTTGTTACCGGTTGGATTATGTATGTCTATTTCTTTATGGGCAATGTTATAATCGCCGCATAGAATGATATAAGGATGTTGTTTTCTTAATTCTTGTATATAGTTATAAAATTCGTCGAGCCACTGGTACTTATAAGTTTGTCTTTCATCTCCTGACGTGCCAGACGGAAAGTAAGCGTTGATCAGTTTTACCTTTCCAAAATCCAATTGTATTACTCTTCCTTCATCATCGCTCACCTGGTGGCCGGTGCCACACTTTACTGCATCTGGATGAAGCTTGGTGAAAACAGTAACACCGCTATATCCTTTCTTCTGAGCACAAAACCAATGGTCTTGGTAACCCAATTCATGAAAGATCTTCGAATCAACATCAGTTTGCTGAGCCTTGTTTTCCTGGATACAGATAATGTCTGCCGGATGAGATTGCAACCAATCACTAAATCCTTTTTTCATGGCAGCTCTTACGCCGTTCACATTATAACTGATGATCTTCATGCGGCAAATGTAAAGGCGAATGATTTATGATGAGTTGTGAGTAATAAGCGGCGAGTTTGATAACGTTATTGTAAGCAATTTGATTAGGCATGACTGAAGCCTGTAATAACTTTTGCTGTCATGCTGAGTCACGAAGCATCTGATTGTTTGATTTTAATGATTGTAACTAGCGGTTAACCTTTTGACGCCTAAGAGCCTGTCCGGCGAAGCGGGAGTGACAGCTTAAGGTAGATGCTGTCTTCTTTCGAGCCGTCGTATAGTTTAAACCTCAGATCCTTCCTGCGTCAGGATGACAAGCGAGCGACATTACGAATAACAGACAGGTTGATTCATTGAAGATGCTTGCGCAGTGCTGAATAGAATTACCAAACGTAAAAGAGTGCGACGGAAGAGTTGTTTAATAGTCAATCCATAGCTTGGCACATAATCTGAAACATCAAATATCTGGTTGCAGAATTCAATTGTGTACTTGATACATTTTGTTCTATTTTTAAATCCTGATTTGCAATGGAAACACAAGAAACGGTAAAGCCTAAGCGGTAGCCTTACGATCCAATTATTTCGCCTAAAGAGCATGTTTACTTAGACGGGCCAAAAAGCCGGGGTTATGAGCTAAAGTTTGCATGGAAAGTGTTTTGGGAAATGCTGACCGCCATTCGAAAATTACATTTTGTGGGCCCTTGCATTACAGTGTTTTGCTCTGCACGTTTTAAAGAAGATCATCAATATTACATCTGTGCAAGGGAGTTTGGAAAACGCATTGCTGAAGTTGGCTTAACAACAATGACAGGTGGTGGGCCTGGAATTATGGAAGCAGCCAACCGTGGTGCTTTTGAAAATGGAGGGATGTCTGTAGGCTGTAACATCAAACTTCCGTTTGAGCAAAGTGCCAACAAGTACCTGCATAAGGAAATGACGTTTGAGTATTTTTTTACGAGGAAAACAATGCTCATAAAGTATTCTTATGCTTTTGTAATTATGCCTGGTGGGTTTGGTACTCTGGATGAGTTGTTTGAGACACTGACCTTGATTCAAACCAAAACCATTACCGGTTTTCCAGTGGTGTTGTTTGGAAAAGATTTTTATAAACCTATGGTTGACGTAATGCAAACAATGCTAACGGCCGGAACTATTTCTAAAGAAGATCTTGACCTTGTTTTATTAACGGATGATGTTGGCGAAGCGATGGATCATATTCGTAAATACATTCAAACCAATTATAAGATCAAGCCGCGTAAACGGATGTGGTGGCTTTTTGAAAAACGATAAAACTAAAGATTGCAATGAGAAACGTACTGCTTGTAGTAACCCTGTTATTTTCTTGTATTGTGAACGGACGAATTAACGTGGCATCACCTGATGGTAATATTCGTCTTTCGGTAAAAACTGGTAAAGGCGTTAGCTATGCTATGTCTTACAAAGGAAAAGAGATCATCAAGCCTTCCTCACTTTCTTTTGTGCTGAAGGTGCCTGCAGTGGAGCTGAAGGATTTTACGGTAGTAAAAGTGGACAGCACATCGAAAGATGAAACATGGAAACCTGTGTGGGGCGAATACAGTTCCATTCGCAACAACTACAAAGAAGTAAAACTTGCTTTGAGGGATAACAGTGGTTCCGAGATTTTGATGAATGTTGTGTTTAGGATCTTCAACGAAGGTGTTGGTTTCCGTTATGAATTTCCTCAACAATCTAAGTTGAATCATTTCGTCGTTCAGGATGAAAGAACCGGGTTTCATTTAACAGGTGATCATAAAACGTTTTGGATTCCGGGTGATTATGATACCAATGAATTTATGTACAACACTACAAAGCTTAGTGAGGTAGATGCGAGCAGTGGAACCATGTCGAAAGAGATTCATGCAAAAACGTTCTTTGATAAAAATGCTGTACAAACGCCGTTGATGATGAAGTCTTCGGATGGTTTGTACATCAATATTCACGAAGCAGCCTTATTGAATTATCCTGCTATGAACCTGGTGATTGACAAAGGTTCTTTTGCGCTGACTTCGCATCTTGTACCTGATGCTGTTGGCAACAAAGCTTACCTGCAAGCACCTTTTAATACTCCATGGAGAACTATCATTGTCAGCGATAAAGCCACTGATATCATCACTGCTAATAAAATGATCCTGAACCTTAATGAGCCTTCTAAAATTCAGAACACTTCATGGATCAAAACACAAAAAATGGTTGGCGTTTGGTGGGAGATGCATGTGGGTAAAGGCAGCTGGGACTATGGTGCAACACAGGCAGGTTCTGCGCTGACAGCACATGGAAAGCACAGTGCCACTACTGCCAATGTAAAACGCTACATTGATTTTGCTGCACAACACGGGTTTGAAGGTGTATTGGTAGAGGGCTGGAACACCGGCTGGGAAGATTGGTTTGGCCAATGGAAAGAAGATGTGTTTGATTTTGTAACGCCTTATCCTGATTATGATGTGAAAGAGCTAAGCCGTTATGCAGCATCGAAAGGAGTGAAGATCATCATGCACCATGAAACCTCCGCTTCTGTAACCAACTATGAACGTTGGATGGATACAGCCTATCGTTTTATGAAGCAGCATGGAATGAACGCTGTGAAGACAGGTTATGTTGGCCGCATCATTCCTCGCGGCGAACATCATGATGGTCAGTGGATGGTGAAACATTATGAAAGAGTGCTGGACAAAACAGCGAAGTATGGAATAATGGTTGATGCCCACGAACCGGTTCGTCCAACAGGTGTGCACCGTACCTACCCTAACTTTTTGGCTTGTGAAGCTGCAAGAGGAAATGAGTTTAACGCATGGAGTGTGGGTAATCCCCCAGAGCATGAAACCATTTTGCCTTTTACAAGATTAATGGGTGGCCCAATGGATTATACCCCGGGTATTTTCCAGATCAAATTGAATGTGTATGATCCAAATAAGAAAGAACAGGTTCATACCACATTAGCTAAACAACTAGCATTATACATTACAATGTACAGCCCCTTACAAATGGCGGCAGACATACCAGATAATTATGAAAAGCACATGGATGCATTTCAATTTATAAAAGATGTAGCTGTTGATTGGGACGATACAAAAGTGTTGGCTGCAGAACCCGGCGATTAGTTGGTGATGGCAAGGAAAGCAAAAGGTTCTTCCAATTGGTTTGTTGGTGCCATAAGCGACGAGCAAGCAAGAGTTACAGGTGGTTCGCTTTCGTTTTTGGAGAAAGGCAAGAAGTATGTTGCCACTGTTTACCGCGATGCAGATAATGCGCATTGGGAAAAGAACCCGCAGGCTTACACAATCGAAAAGTTTATTGTTGATAGCAACACCAATTTGAAATTGAAGTTGGCTGAAGGTGGCGGAACTGCTATCAGCATTATACCTGCCAGTGCAAGTGATTTGAAAACTATAAAGGCGTATAAAAAATAATCTGCACATCTGCATATCTTCAAATTTGTACATCCACCAATTATGAACTCAATACAAATCCTTGGTATGGCTGCAGGAAGTATCTCAGCCATTACTTTTTTACCACAGGTAATCAAAACATGGAAAACTAAATCAGCAGGTGACATTTCACTGCTGATGTTTGCCTTTGCCACCATTAGTGTTATTATGTGGTTGATTTATGGCATCAAAAAGAACGATATACCAATTATTTACACAAACAGTCTTGTACTTCTTTGTTCATTAACCATGTTGTATTTCAAATTCCGTTTCAAGGAAAAGAAAGAAGTGAAAGATGTAGAAGCAATGTTATAATAGTATGGAAATAAAAGCGATCATTTGGGATTTAGGTGGTGTATTGATTGATTGGAGCCCCGCTTACGTTTTTGATAAGCTAATTGAGGACGAAGAAAAGAGAAAATATTTCTTCGCAAATATCTGCACCAACGATTGGAACGAAAACCAGGACGCAGGTTATTCCATTCAAAAAGCAACAGAGGAGTTAGCCGCCAAACACCCCGAGTGGAAAGAATACATTGAAGCCTATTATGGCCGCTGGACGGAAATGCTTGGTGGACCGATACAGGGGACAGTTGAGATATTCAGGCAGATAACGGAAAGTAAAAAGTATAAGCAGTATGCCCTTACTAACTGGAGCGGTGAGTTATTTCCTATAGCATTGGAACGTTATGATTTTTTGCATTGGTTTGATGGGCGGGTTGTAAGTGGCGATGAAAAGATGCGGAAACCTTTTCCGGAGTTTTATCAATTGATCTTAAATCGATATAATCTTCAGCCCGAAAGCACTTTGTTCATTGATGATAATTTGAGGAATGTTAAGGCAGCAGAAGAATTAGGAATCCAAAGTATCCAATTCCAGTCGCCAGAGCAATTGAAAGAGCAACTGAAAAGTATTGGAGTTGTCAACTAATTAAAAAGCCCTCAGTTGAGGGCTTTAATATTTATTCCAGAACAGGTCGTAACCATTTCTCTGCTTCTTCAAGGGTCATTCCTTTTCGCTTTGCATAATCTTCCAGTTGATCTCTTCCAATCTTTCCCAAACCAAAATAGTGGCTTTGCGGATGTGCAAAATACCAACCACAAACCGAAGCAGGAGGATTCATGGCTAAGCTTTCTGTAAGTTCTATGCCGATGTTTTCTGTTGCGTTCAACAAAGAGAATAACTTCAACTTCTCTGTATGATCCGGACAGGCAGGATACCCAGGTGCCGGACGAACGCCTTTGTATTCTTCTTTAATCAATGCTTCATTTGAAAGGTTTTCATCTTTAGCATAACCCCAATATTCTTTACGTACTCTTTGGTGCAAACACTCAGCAAAAGCCTCTACAAAACGATCGGCTAAAATCTGCACCATGATCTTATTGTATTCATCATGTTCTGCAGAAAAGCGGTCGATGTGTTGTCTGGCCCCTTGAATGGTAACAGCAAAAGCACCCATATAATCTTGCGCTGTTGGAGAAACAAAATCACCAAGAGAATAACTTGGCTGGCCAACTGCTTTTTTCATTTGCTGACGAAGTGATTCCAGTTTCACTTCACCATTTTCTGTTTGTAAAGTGATCGTATCTCTATTGTTGGATTGGGCCGGCCAGAAGCCAATCACACCATTTGCGCTGAACCAGTTTTCTGCAACGATCTTTTCAACTAGTTTGTTGGCATCGTTGTATAAACGTGTTGCTTCAACCCCAAATATTTTGTCGGATAATACTTCTGGAAAACGTCCGGGCATTTCCCATCCGATAAAGAAAGGTCCCCAATCAATATATTTTGCTATGGTGCCCAGATCAAAATCCTTCAACACTTTTACGCCATCAACCTGTGGTTTGGTAGGTTTATAATTTTTCCAATCAAAGTATTCTTTAGTAACAACAGCTTCTTCGTAAGGGATGAGCACTTTATGTTTCTGCTTATTGGCAAACTGGTCTCTCAACGCCTCGTATTCTTTTTGTGTTTGCTTTAAAAAAGGTTCTCTGCCTTCTTTATTCAATAAATTGCTAACCACCGTAACACTTCTTGAAGCATCCAATACATGCACTACACCGTTGCCATATTCAGGTGCAATTCGAACCGCTGTATGCGTTCGTGACGTAGTTGCTCCGCCAATCAGCAATGGTTGCTTCATATTGCGGCGTTTCATTTCTTTAGCAATATGAACCATTTCATCTAATGATGGAGTGATCAAACCGCTCAACCCAATCACATCAACGTTCTCTTTTTGTGCTGTATCCAGAATTTTATCAGCGGGTACCATCACACCCATATCAATTACATCATAGCCATTACATCCTAATACACCGCCAACAATGTTTTTACCGATATCGTGTACATCACCCTTTACTGTAGCCATCAGCACTTTTGCCGCACCAGCTACTTCTTCGCTTTTGGTTCCGGCAGCCAAGTGTGCTTTTAAGCGTTCTTCTTTTTCTGCTTCGATGTAAGGCGTAAGAACCGCTACGGCCTTCTTCATTACCCGTGCACTTTTTACTACTTGTGGTAAAAACATTTTACCGCTTCCAAATAGGTCACCTACCACATCCATCCCGGCCATTAAGGGACCTTCAATTACATCAAGTGGCTTAGGATATTTTTGACGAGCTTCTTCAGTATCAGAATCAATGTATTCGGTTATTCCATTGACTAAAGCATGCTTCAGCCTTTCTTCTACAGAAGCAGTGCGCCAGGCTTCATCTTTTTTATCTTCCTCTTTTCCTTTTCCCTTTACTTTTTCTGCAAATGTTACAAGTCGCTCTGTAGCATCTGGACGGCGATTGAGAATAACATCTTCGCACAATTCTTTTAGCTGTGGCTCAATCTGGTCGTACACTACAAGTTGCCCGGCATTTACAATACCCATGTCCATACCTGCTTTAATAGCATGGTATAAAAACACAGCATGTATTGCTTCGCGAACGTGATCATTACCACGGAAAGAAAAGGAAACATTACTTACACCACCACTAATTTTTGCCAAAGGCATTTTGTGTTTGATGATTCGTGTTGCTTCAATAAAGTCAACAGCATAATTGTTATGCTCTTCTATGCCGGTTGCTACGGCAAATATATTCGGGTCAAAAATGATGTCCTGTGGTTCAAAGCCTACTTCTTCAGTGAGTATTTTATAGGCTTTCTCGCAGATGGTTACTCTTCTTTCCAATGTATCTGCCTGCCCTAGCTCATCAAATGCCATCACCACAACAGCAGCTCCATAAGCCAGGCAAATTTCGGCTTGTTCAATAAACTTGTCAACTCCTTCTTTCATTGAGATAGAGTTAACGATGCATTTTCCCTGAACGCATTTCAATCCTGTCTCAATGATCTCGAACTTCGAGGAATCGATCATTATGGGGAGCTTGGCGATATCAGGTTCGGCTTGTAAAAGATTCAGATAGGTGGTCATGGCTTTAACACCATCTAGCAGTGCGTCATCCATGTTTACGTCCAAAACTTGGGCACCGTTTTCTACTTGCTGCCGTGCAACAGAAAGTGCTTCTTCATATTTGTTTTCACGGATAAGCCGTGCAAACTTTTTAGAGCCTGTTACATTGGTTCGTTCACCAACGTTGATAAAGTTTGTCTCCGGACGAATAGTCAATGGCTCAAGGCCTGAGAGTCGTAAGTACGGTTTAATGATAGTTGCTTCGCTCATAAGTACATTTTGAACCACTGAGGCACAAAGGCACAGAGTGGCACGGAGGTTATAAAATCATTCTTTTAATTCCATTTTTCATTAGTGGGACATGAAAGTTTAATATATAACCAAGTCGTTTATTTGTCAGTTTTAAATAACTTAATAGTTGTGCTTCCCAAACCGGATGAAAATTCTCCTGGGCTTTTAATTCAATAATGATTAGGTCATCCACTAGTATGTCGATTCTTAGCCCATCGTCTATTATCAGGCCATTATAGATAATATCTACATTTTGTTGCCTTGTAAACGGAATATTCCTATCCTGTAATTCGTAGCAAAAACATTTTTCGTAAACGCTTTCCAACAGTCCCGGACCTAATGTTTTGTGAATAGAGATAGCAATGCTTACGATCTGATTCGTCAGCCATTGCTCCTTATCAGTTAGTGGTTTAAACTCTGTGTTACTCTGTGTCACTGTGTCTCCGTGGTTAAATAGCTTCTTCTAATATAGGCAATGGCCGAGGCTTTAAATGCTTCACATGCTCCGCAATATGCCTGATGTGATCCGGCGTAGTACCGCAACATCCACCAACAATATTTACAAACCCAGCCTTTGCCCATTCTTCAATGAAGTGTGCTGTATCAGTTGGATGTTCATCATATTCTCCCATGGCGTTTGGTAAGCCGGCATTTGGATAGGCCGATGTATAACATTCAGCGATCTGGCTCAGTTCTTCAATGTGGGGACGCATTTCCTGTGCACCTAAAGCACAGTTTAGGCCTATGCTCAATGGTTTTGCATGCCGCACCGAAGTATAGAAAGCTTCCAGTGTTTGTCCGCTTAAGGTTCTTCCACTGGCATCGGTTATCGTTCCGCTGATCATGATAGGTAACTCTTGTTGCTTTGTATCGCGGAAGTATTTTTTGATTGCGAAGATGGCTGCTTTGGCATTGAGTGTATCAAAGATGGTTTCAATGAGCAGCAGATCTGATCCTCCATCAACCAATCCTTTAACTTGTTCATAATAGGCTTCTACTGCTTCATCAAAAGTTAATGTTCTATAGCCAGGATTGTTCACATCCGGAGATAGAGACAATGTTTTATTCAAAGGGCCGATGGCACCGGCAACAAAGGGGCCCCCTCCGGCTCCCCCGGTAGGGGAGTGACCCAACTCACCTACCTTGCTTTTCTGAGATGCTTTAAATATTTCAACAGCTTCTTTTGCAAGAAGGGCAGCGGCTACGTTGATCTCGTAGGCTAAGGATTCCATGCCATAATCGGCTAATGAAACCTTTTGTGCATTGAAGGTGTTGGTCTCAATTATATCTGCACCAGCTTCTAAATACTTACCATGTATTTCACGGATAATGTCCGGTTGCGTTAGGCATAGAAGATCGTTATTGCCCTTAATGTCCGAAGGCCAGTCTTTAAAACGTTCGCCGCGGTAATCTGCTTCTTCCAACTTGTATCGTTGGATCATAGTGCCCATTGCGCCATCAATGATGAGAATACGATGAGCCAGTAATTCCCTGATATCAGCCATAGTGATAATTTTTTAGCGGAGGACTTGCTCAAGGTTGTTCTGAACCTTGAAGTGAGTGACACAACAGAAGCCCGATAGGAATTCTTGTGCTGACTTAACCATGCTTTGCACTAATAAACGAGGGAAACTTGTGAGAGAGTTTTCTACGTTTATTAGTTCTGTAAGGCCGAACAATAAACAAATCCGCCGGGGCAAAAATAGCTGATAAATTGAATAAAACAATCAACGCGAAGAGACGTAGCTGTCAATCGGCAAGCGGTTTTGAAGGCTTCGGGCCAGTGTCATTTCATCAGCATACTCCAATTCGCCACCGAAGGCAATACCTCTGGCAATGGTTGTTACCTTAATATTGGCAGCCAGTTTCTTTTGAATGTAGTAAATGGTAGTATCACCTTGAATGGTGGGACTTAAAGCAAAAATGACTTCTGCAGTTCCTTCTTTTTGTACACGATGAATGAGGGTGTCAATATTCAATTGGTTAGGGCCAATGCCATCAAGCGGGGAAATAACACCACCTAAAACATGATACGTTCCATTGAACTGCTGTGTACTTTCCAATGCAATTACATCTCGAATGTTTTCTACCACGCAGATCATTTCGTGCTTGCGCATGCTGTTGGCACAGATAGAACAAATATCTGCATCGGCAACATTATGGCAACGCTGGCAGAATTTGATCTCGCTGCGCATACGGCTTACCACCTCGCTAAAATGCTGCACATCTTCACTCTCCTGCTTCAGTAAATGAAGCACCAAACGAAGAGCGGTTTTCTTTCCGATACCCGGCAATTTAGCAAACTCATTGACCGCATTTTCCAGTAAAGAAGAGGAGAATTGCATAGCGGCCAAAGGTACGAAAAAGGGGTAAGGTAAAGGGTAAAAGGGATAGGAAGTAGAGTGAAAAAACTTGTTAAGAAATGAGGAGTTTGAGCTTATAAACTTCGCTCAAATTCATTATCCCAAGCTGCCTTAAT
>Ga0164290_1000961_pt1 | contig 62593 bp, 65 predicted proteins | sample Micstemetagenome_FD_108782 | JGI IMG/M metagenome (GOLD analysis project Ga0164290, IMG submission 108782) | Contaminated culture microbial community from soil near Moab, Utah, USA - Microcoleus steenstrupii SON62 (Illumina Assembly) | ecosystem: Environmental > Terrestrial > Soil > Soil crust...
CCCTGGCCGTCGACCAGCATCAGCCCCATCGAGAACGGCTGGGCCATGCGCACCAGCGCCATATAGACCGAGGCGTCGCCGTGCGGGTGGAACCGGCCCAGCACGTCGCCGACGACCCGCGCGCACTTCGAATACGGCCGGTCGGGCGTCATCTTCAGATCGTGCATCGAATAGAGGATGCGACGGTGCACGGGCTTCAGCCCGTCGCGCGCATCCGGCAGGGCGCGGCTCACGATCACGCTCATGGCGTAATCGAGATACGAACGGCGCAGCTCGTCCTCGATGGTGATGCTTGAGATATCGCCGCCTGCGCCCGACGAGGGCGGCAGGGCGTTGTTATAGCTGTCGTCGGTCAAGGAAATCGGGCTTTAAATGGCCGGAATCGGAACGTGATCCGCTAAGGCGTTTTCTAGCATCCGTGGGCTGTGGTGGCAAAGCGAAGCCGCCGACAATGGTCCGTGCAAGACAGGGAATTCTCACCATGCGTCCAGTGCGTCTCGCCGCCCTCGCCCTCCTGCCGCTCTCGATGTCGCTGGGGGCCTGCGTCAGCGTCACCGACAACGACTATTCCCCGCGGCCGCAACGGGCCGCCGTGGGCGATTTCGGCGAGGCGACGCTGATCAACGCCTCGGGCGCCAACGTCGGCCGGGCGATCCTCACCCAGGGCCCCACCGGCCTGCTGATCCGCATCGAGGCGGACGGGCTGACCCCGGGCTGGCACGGCGTCCACATCCACGCGACCGGAGAGTGCGCGGCCCCCTTCACCTCCGCTGGCGGCCACATCAACCACGGCGAGCCCAGGGCCCCGCACGGCCTGCTGAACGCCCAGGGGCCGGACGACGGCGACCTGCCCAATGTCCACGCCGATCCCCAGGGCCGCGTCCGGGCCGAGGTCTTCACCCCCCGCGCCCGCATCGCCAGCGAGGGTCCCGGCCAGTGGCTGTGGGACGCCGACGGCTCGGCCTTGGTGATCCACGCCAACATGGACGACCATTCCAGCCAGCCGATCGGCGGGGCCGGCGACCGGGTGGTCTGCGGCGTCATGGCCGCGGGCTAGACGATCGGGCTTGTCAGGGGGCGGCCTTGCCGGGCATCGTCCCGATATGGCTCTGCTTTACGGCGATCCCGCCCCGACCTTCGCGGCCGAGGGCCTGACCAATCCCCGCTATGTCTTCGACACGGCGGCGGGGCGCTATCTGCTGCTGGCCTTCGTCAAGGCGGGGCCGGCGGTCGCCGCCGCCGCCGCCACCATCGAGCGACAGCGCGCCGCCTTCAACGACGCCCACGCCAGCGCCTTCATCGTCGTGGTCGGCAAGGACAAGGGGCGCAAGTCGCGCGAGGACGCCCTGCCGGGCCTGCGCTATCTGTTCGACGCCGACGGCTCGATCGCCGCCCGCTACGGCGCCGGCGAGGCCGAACGCTGGGTCCTGATCGATCCCGCCCTGCATGTCATGGCCATGGTCGACCCCGAACAGGCTGAGGCCCTGGTCGACCGCATCCCCGGGCTCGCGCCGCCGCCCCGCCACGGCGGCTTCGAGGGCACGGCGCCGGTGCTGGTCACGCCGCGCATCTTCGAGGCCGGCTTCTGCGAACGCCTCATCGCCCTCTATCGCGAGATCGGCGGCGAACCGTCCGGCTTCATGCGCGAGGTGGACGGCGTCACCACCCTGATGAGGGACGACCAGCACAAGCGGCGCTCGGACGTCATCGTCGAGGACGACGCCCTGCAGAAACAGGTGGTGGCCCGACTGACGCGGCGGCTGATCCCGCAGATCGAGAAGGCCTTCAGCTTCCGGCCCACCCGCATCGAACGCTATCTGGTGGCCCGTTACGACGCCGAGACCGGCGGCTTCTTCCGGCCGCACCGCGACAACACCACCAAGGGCACGGCCCATCGCCGCTTCGCCGTCTCGATCAATCTGAACGCCGACTACGACGGCGGCGACCTGCGCTTCCCCGAGTTCGGCTCGCGCACCTACCGGCCGCCGCCAGGCGGGGCCTGCGTCTTCTCCTGCTCGATCCTGCACGAGGCCACGCCGGTCACCCGCGGCGAACGCTTCGCCTTCCTGCCCTTCCTCTACGACGAGGCGGCGGCGAGGATCCGGGCGGAGAACCTGAAATTCCTCGATCCGGCGCTGACGGCGTAGGGCCCATCCGCTCCGAAGCGGACCGTCGCGAAGGCTGCTATGGGTGGTGAGCGGACGTTGGGGACGGGCCAAAACTGAGTCTAAAGTCGCGGCGGCTGCATCACCTTCAATCGCCTATCGGGATCGCGATCACGCGATATTGGATGAAGTTCTCCGAGCCCCAGCAACAGGCTCCTTCGACAAAAATGACATCATCGATCTCATCGGAGACCTGCAACCCCGACCAAGCTTGGAGCGAGGGCATATCTCGCATCGCCACCGCCCCGTTCGTGGATCGAGCGAACCGGTCTTGCCCAACCGCAACCCAGCCCTGGTTGACCACGACGAGACTGTCGAACGGCCAAGTCTGTCCGGGGCGGAACTCAATGGAGTTGGGGATGACGGGCAGCGGGTCCACGAAGACCGGCGTGATGACACTCCCGCACACCCGCAAAATCTCGCCATACCGACCGCTCATGTGAGCCAGACTGGCGCCAACCAAGACGCACTCTTCACGCTGATGGTCGGAAACGATCCCCACTATTGGGCTGCACCCGGGGTTAAGGCGACCTTCGCAAGTATCGTCGCCCGGCTCTCTGACGAAGGAGACAGTACCAGTGGAGAGGTCGACGCGCCGAAGCCCACCCCCCCACTCTCCCTTGTTGTAGCCCACGAACAGAGCGTCAGCCGTTAGAGCGGAAACCTGCGCATACTGATCCAGATATCCGGCAATGAGCCGACGGGACCAGCCGTTCGTCGTAGGCAGCAATGCTCTTGTCGTCGTGAGAACGCCGGGACCTGCGTCTGTCGCAAATAGTGCGATAGGGCTGCCCTCGAAGTAAATGCGTCGTTCAGCCATGTCGGGCTGCCGAAGGTCCCTGACGACGCCCTCATTTTCATTAAGTGCGATCAACGCCCAAAGGTGAGGGCCGTCTGCCAGAATGTCGATGACCTCCTCGGCTGCGACTGAACGCTCGCCGGTCTCGCGATTGAAGCGAACAACTTTCTTGGACGCTCCACGGATCCAAAGGTGTTGAGGCGTCCCAGCACCTTCGATCAGGGCCTGCCCCAAGTCTGGATCAAGCCAGGTCCGAACGCTGCGTCGCTCTTCGTTGGTCCGCTCTTGGCTCGTCGCTTGCCCGACAAGCATGAAAAAAGCGAGGGCGGCGAGAAGGATCGAACGCATGAGCCATGATGACCTAGTCTTCGACTTCGGGAAACAAGCGCGTGTCCGCTATGGGTCGGTAGCGGACGGCCGCCTATGGGTGGAAAGCGGCCTTCCCTCGGCTTAGGGTCGGAGCATGAGAAGGACAGTGGCCTCTGGCTTTTGGCTCTACGACGGAGCCGTTCGAAGGCTCGTTGAAATCACCGCGAAGCCTGTATCCGAAGCCTCGTCGCGATACGATGACCAAGAACGCCTTGTCCAAAGCAGGCCGATACCGGAAACGCACGACGGCTATCTTTACGAGGTCGGGGTCGCGACGGGTGGCGAGTTTGCCTCGCTAGCCGAAGCGAAAGCTTGGGCAGACGCACAGCCTTGGGGTCCGGTCGAGTGGAATGCATAGAACGCAAGGACTGCTAACGGTCGGAAGCGGTTGTAGGCTCCCCCTGAAAGACCGTCCGCATCCCCGTTCCCGTCATCCTCGGGCTTGACCCGAGGATCAGACCGTCCGGTGCTCCGTCGAGAGCCCCACGGTCACGCTCGCCGGGCCGCCACCGCCGCACAGCCCGCCTCTCGCCTCTGATCCTCGGGTCAAGCCCGAGGATGACGTCGGCGGCGGGTGGATTCCCGGACCCTGCCAACCCGGCCAAACGGCGCCAGACCCTGCCATCCCGTGCACCCGGTTTAAGTAGGGACACACACCACTTTTCACCCCAGTTGTTGGCCGGGCGCGCATCGGAAAAGTGGTGTGTGTGCCTACTTTTGAACGCCCACGCCCCCGCGCGGCCGCGCATCCGAGCCCTACGACCGATCCTGACGCACCCTCGCACTACACTGCGCGGCATGGGTCTTTGACATCGTCACGACGCGTCGTTCCGCTCCAGGACTCGGCCGTTCAAATGTGTCGGGATGACAGGGTTTGGCGATTTTCGGGTGACAGGGTCAGTCCGCCCGGAACTGCAGCTCTGCCAGCCGCGCATACAGCCCGCCCCGGGCCTTGAGGACCGCGTGGGTTCCTTCCTCCACCACCCGGCCGTCCTCCATCACCACGATGCGGTCGGCGCGCAGCACGGTGGCGAGGCGGTGGGCGATGACGATGGTGGTGCGCGCCGCCATGGCCTTGTCCAGCGCCGCCTGCACCAGCCGCTCGCTCTCGGCGTCGAGGGCCGAGGTCGCCTCGTCCAGCAGCAGGATCGGGGCGTCGCGGACCAGCGCCCGGGCGATGGCCATCCGCTGGCGCTGGCCGCCGGACAGGCTCTTGCCGCGCTCGCCCAGCGGCGTGTCGAACCCCTGCGGCAGGGCCTCGAGGAAGCCCAGCGCCTGGGCCTCCGCAGCGGCTGCCCGAACCTCTTCCGTCGTGGCCGTTTCCCGTCCGAAGCGGATGTTTTCATTGGCGGAACCGGAGAACAACGGCGCCTCCTGCGAGACCCAGGCGAACCGGTTGCGCACCGCTGTCGGATCGGCCTCGCGCACATCCACCCCGTCCACCGACACCACTCCGGACTGCGGATCGTAGAAGCGCAGCAGCAGGCGGAAGACGGTGCTCTTGCCGGCCCCCGACGGCCCCACCAGGGCCACGGTCTCGCCGGGCCGCACGGTCAGCGAAAAGCCCTTCAGGGCCGGCAGGTCGGGGCGGCCCGGATAGTTGAACTGCACCGCCGACATCGACACCTCGCCGACCGGCGGCTCCGGCAGGGCGCGCGGCGCGGCCGGGGCGGCGATCTCCGGCGTGCTGCGCATCAGTTCGTCGATCCGCTCCATGGCCCCGGCCGCCTTCTGCACATCGCCCCAGCTCTCGCCCAGCGCCCCCACGGCGCCGGCCGCGAACACCGACAGCAGCACGAACTGCAGCAGCGCTCCCGGCGTCATCCGGCCCGCGATCACGTCCTGCGCCCCCAGCCACAGCACCAGGGTGACCCCGCCGAACATCACCGCGATGATCATGGCGGTCATCAGGGCCCGGGCCCGGATGCGGACCAGCGAGACGCCGAAGGCCGCCTCCACCGCCTCGCCGAAGCGGGCGATGGCGCTCTTCTCGCGGCCGAAGGCCTGCACCGTCTCAATGGCGTCGACGCTCTCCCCCGCGAAGCCCACGGCGCTGGCGAACCGGTCCTGCGAGGCCACCGTCAGCTTGCGGACCTGGCGTCCGAACAGGAACAGCGGCCCCAGCAGCAGCGGCACCACCAGCAGCACCAGCCCGGTCAGCTTGGGGCTGACGATGAACAGCAGGACGCTCCCGCCGATCAGGGTCAGCAGGTTGCGCAGGGCGTAGGACACCGAGGTCGTCATCAGCGTCTCGACCAGGGCGATGTCGGTGGTCAGGCGCGACAGCACCTCGCCGGTGCGCATCTGGGCGTAAAAGGCCGGATCCAGCGTCAGGATGCGCTCGAACAGCCCCTTGCGGACGTCGGCCACGACCCGCTCGCCCGTCTTGGTGACGAAATAGTAGCGCACCGCCGTCGCCAGCCCGAGGAACAGGGCGTTGGCCCCGAGGACCATGAACCACAGATTCAGCCGCGCTCCGCCGTCCTCGAAACCGTTGTCGATCGCCCCCCGCGCCGCCACCGTCAGCCCCAGCGAAGCGGTGGTGGACAGCGCCAGCCACAGGGCCGCCATGGCCATATGCCCCTTGTGCCGCAGGGCGTAGGGCAGCAGCCGGGCCAGCGGCCGGATGTCGCGCCGCTTCGCCCGTCGCTCGCCGGCCTCGCCCATCTGCTCCATCAGGAGGGCGCCGGCGCCGGGCCGCCCGCGGAGGTCGGCGGCGTCGGGGGCGGGAGCGGTCGTATCGGTCATGAGCGCGCCTCTTGCCCCGGAACAGGCCCCGGTGTAAACGCCGCCGCTCATTCCCGCCGTTTTCCCGGCGGGTTTCTCATTTTCGCGCACCGACGGTCGGCATCGTCATCGCGCAGAGACCGGACAACGACCATGAAGGCCGATACGCACCCCGACTACCACTTCATCACCGTGACGATGACCGATGGTACGACCTATCAGACCCGCTCCACCTATCAGAAGGAAGGCGCGACCCTGAACCTCGACATCGATCCGCTGACGCACCCGGCCTGGACCGGCGGCAACCAGCACCTGATGGACCGCGGCGGTCGCGTCTCGCGCTTCAACAACAAGTTCGGCGGCTTCATCAAGAAGTAGGCGGTCTGGCTTTACGGCCACACTCACCGCAAGGATGATCACGAAGGCGTCGGTCCCGGGACCGACGCCTTTCTGTTTGCCCGGAACGCCGATAACATGACGGCGTTGGACCATCGGGGCGTAGACGCAGGATTCTGCGTGGAATTGGGCGAAGAGCAGCAGTTATGAATCGACGGCAACTGGGTCTGGGCGCGGCGGCGGCGGCCATCGCGTCGGCAAGCGGAGGGGTCGTGCTGGCCCAGGTCCGCGATCCGGGCGCTGTCGCCTTCTATGACAGCTTCAATGATCAGCTGGCGCGCCTGCCGGCCACGATCCAGCCCGACGTCCGCGCCTTCTACGAGCTGAACGGCTGGCGTCCGGTGTGGACGCCGGAACGGCTGCGCGCCCTCCGCGAAGCCGCCGCGAGGGCCGAGCGTCACGGCCTGTCGCAAGGCGACTTCTTCGATTTCGACGCCCTGGCGTCCGTTCCCGCCGCGGCCGAGATGCGCACCACGGCGGCGGCGCTCGGCTACGGCCGGGTGCTGGCCGAGGGCCGGGTGCGGCCGGAAACGGTCGAAGACCTCTGGGAGATGCAGAAGAACCGGGTCGACCTGCCCGTCGGCCTCAACGACGCCCTCGCCCGGAACCAGCTGGTGGACTGGTTCGAGGCCCTGGCCCCGACCGACATCGGCTACGCCAACCTTTCGGCCGGCTATATGCGCTATCGCCGCATGATCCGCGACGGCGGCAGCTGGCCCGCCTTCCGCGCCGGTCCGACGATCGAGCCGGGAACCAGCGATCCGCGCATTCCGGTCCTGATCGAACGGCTGGTCGCCGAGGGCGACCTGTCCGCGCCCGACGGCGCGCGTCTGGCGGGGACTTTCTACGGTCCCGAACTGGTCGAGGCCATGAAGGGCTTCCAGATCCGGCACGGCCTGGCCGCCGACGGCCGGATCGGCACGGGCACCCAGCGCTCGCTGTCGGCCTCGTCCGAGGATCGCGCCCGCCAGATCGCCCTGAACCTCGAACGCCGCCGCTGGCTGAAGCGCGACGTCGCCCCCGAGCGGATCGAGGTCAACACCGCCGCCGCCATCATGGTCTACTGGAAGGACGCCAAGCCGGTTCACTCCAACCGCGTCGTCGTCGGCACCCCCGCCAACCAGACGCCCAGCCTCGAGAAACAGTTCGCCTCGGTCGTCGCCAATCCGCCCTGGTACGTGCCGGCCTCGATCGCCCGCAACGAGATCCTGCCCAAGGGCCCCGGCTATCTGGCGGCCAACAACATGTACATCTCGAACGGCACGGTCATCCAGCGCGCCGGTCCGACCGCCGCCCTCGGCTATGTGAAGTTCGAGCTGCGCGACAGCTACGCCATCTTCCTGCACGACACCCCGACCAAGTCGGCCTTCAACCTGGCCATGCGCCAGCGCAGCCACGGCTGCGTGCGGGTCCAGGACGCGGTCGAGTTCGCCCGCCTGTTGCTGTCGCCGGATCCGGCCCTCCTGGCCCAGTTCGACGCCGCCCAGGACAGCCGCGAGACCAAACGCATCCAGACCGGCCGCGAGATCACCGTCCGCCTGCTGTACTGGACCGCCTTCGTCGACGGCCAGGGCCGCGTCGCCTTCCGCGAGGACGTCTACGGCCGCGACGACAAGCTGGCCGAGGCCCTCGGCATCCGCGTCAGCCTGCCCAAGGTGGTCGACGACGGCCGCGGTCGCGACGCCGACGACATCGGGCCGTAGAGCGAAATCGGTCGGTTTGGACGCAGTTCAACCCGGCTCAGATTTCGCTTCCAGTCCTACTGCCGGAACGCCGCCGTCAGCCGGTCCAGCTGGCTCTGCACCGGATTGACCGCCTCTTCCCCGGGCTCGTCCAGATACATGCGCCGGTCGAGGTGCAGCACCCGGTCGTACAGCTTCTCGGCCCGGACCAGATATTCCACCAGGGCGATGGGCAGCTCCGGGTGGGTCGGTTCGGTCTCGATCTTGCGGTCGGCCAGCCGGTACCGGGTCTCGCAGGCCGCCGTCGCCGTCATATCCCCCTCGCGAACCGCCCGCTGCACCAGCAGCCAGGAGGCGATCTGCATCAGCCGGGTGGTCAGCTTCATGCTCTCCCCGGCATAGGCCAGGGCCGTGGTCCGCGACAGCAGCTTGGACTCGCGCCGTCCGTCGCCATCCAGATAGGCCGCGGTCTCCTCGACCAGCTCCATGCCTTCACGGAAGGTGCGGTCGAACAGCTCCGACCGGGCGAAGTCGTCGACGACGGCCGCGCGGGTGCGTCCGGCGGATGGGATGAGGTCGTCGCTGGGCATCAACTCGGTCAAACTCATGGGCAAGGCGCATCCGTATCACGACCGGCACGGTTTCGCGCGGTGCATGAGCCGTGTGCAACGGCCATGCCAACAGACTGATTCAGGGGCGGAAGTTGAACATGGCGTCGGCGGCGTTGCGCTGCGACGACTTGCCCTCGATGGCGGCCTTCGATCGCGCGATCTCCGCTTCAAGCCCGGCGATGCGCTGTTTCAGGTCTTCGACGGAATAGCCGTCCAGATCCTCGCGCGTCAGGGCGATCAGGGGCGCGCCCCGCGCCGGACGGGGCTCCAGATCCTCGAACATCACCGCCTCCTTCTTGGTCAATTCGCAGGCAAGCGCCTATCTGAACGCCCGGACCGGGACGATTGCAAGAACGGGAAGCCGATGCGGGCTATCGAAATTACCGGCGGATCAGGACCCGCGGAGGCGCTGACCCTGGTCGAGCGTCCCGATCCGGTCGCCGGACCGGGCCAGATCCGCATCCGCGTACGCGCCGCCGGGGTCAACCGACCGGACCTCCTGCAAAGGCAGGGCCGCTACCCCGCCCCCGCCGGCGCTTCGGACATCCTGGGCCTCGAGGTCGCCGGAGAGGTGGACCAGATCGGCGACGGCGCAATCCGCTGGGCGCTCGGCGACCGCGTCTGCGCCCTGCTCGGCGGCGGCGGCTATGCCGACCTCGCGGTCGTCGACGCCCGCCACGCCCTGCCCGTCCCCGGGGGCCTGGACTTCGTGCAGGCCGCCGCCCTGCCCGAGACGGTCTGCACCGTCTTCGCCAATGTCTTCGAAGCGGGAGCGCTGAAGGCCGGCGAGACGCTGCTGATCCACGGCGCCACCAGCGGCATCGGCGTCACGGCGATCCAGATGGCGCGGGCGGCCGGGGCCCGGGTGATCGCCACCTCCCGCGGCGCGGACAAGGCCGACGCGGCCCGCGCCCTCGGCGCCGACCTCAGCCTCGACGCCCGCGCGGACGATCTGGAGGCGGCGATCCGCGATTTCGGAGGCGTCGACGTGGTGCTGGACATGGTCGGCGCGGACTATGCGGCGCTCAATCAGGCCGTCCTGAAGCCCTTCGGCCGCTGGGTGGTCATCGCCACCCTGTCCGGCGCGCTGGCGCAGATCGACCTGGCCCGGCTGATGATGAAGCGGATCGTCCTGACCGGCTCGACCCTGCGCGCCCGTCCGGCCGACGAGAAGGCGCGGCTGATCGCGGCTGTGGAGGCGACCGTCTGGCCGTGGGTGGCGGCGGGTCTGGTCCGGCCGCCCGTCGAGGCGACCTTCCCGCTGGCGCAGGCGTCGGCCGCCCACCTCAGGCTCGAGGCGGGCGGCCATGTCGGCAAGATCGTGCTGACGACCTGACTACCAGCGGTCGCCCCGACCGCCGCGCCCCACCGGACGAAGCGACGAGATCCGGTCGTTCATACCGTGAAGCCGCAAGTCGGAGACGTCGTCGGTGAAGGTCCGGCAGGTCCCGCGGAAATAGGCGTCCGTGCAGGCCTCCCAGGCGCCGCGGAAGCGCATCGAGCTGATCTCGTCGTTGAAGCCCGTATTGCGCAGGTTCGGCATCGCCCCGCGGTAGGTGGTCGACGGGCCCCGGTACTGGGAGTCGCGATAGACGGTGATCCCGGAGCCGCCGCCCCAGCCGCCGCCGTTGTCCGGACGTCCGCCGCCCGGACGGTCCTCATAGGTTCCGCGGTGCGGTCCGCAGACCAGCAGGCCGTTGTCGTTGCGGATCTCGTGGGGCGTGCAGCGGTTCAGCTCGATCGAGGTGCCGCGGATATTGCCGCGCCGGTCGCGACAGTCGGCGTACAGCCGGCCGCGGTTGACGTATTCGCCGCTGCAGCTGTCGCGGTAATCGCCGCGGGGCGCGACCCGCTCCTGCATGCCGCCGGGAGCGTACTCCTGGCCGGCGCCGGAAAGAACCGCCATGGCGGCAAGGGTTTCGATCAGCATGGGTCCCTCCCATAAGGTTTCCATGAACGCCCAACGCGTCCGTGGGGCCAATGTTCAGCACGCCGGATGAACCTTGGCTGTATGGTGATGTCGGCTTTCGTTTTCTTTTGCGGCGAATGAGCCTATATCGGCGTCATACGCGCCCGGCCGAAAGGTCGGGCGCCGTCGTCTCCGGAACCCGCCAGGCCTCGTGTTGGGGCGGGCCAAGAACAGAAGCAAAGACGCTCATGACCGACATCCTGATGCCCAAGGCCACCGCGGTCTGGCTGGTCGACAACACCTCCCTCACCTTCGAGCAGATCGCCGACTTCTGCGGCCTGCACCCGCTGGAAGTGCGCGGCATCGCCGACGGCGACGTGGCCCGCGACATCCGCGGCGCCGATCCGCTGGTCAACGGCCAGTTGACCCGCGAGGAACTGGACAAGGCCCAGAACGACGAGACCTACCGCATGCAGGCCGTGGTCAGCCGCCACGCCGAACTGCTCAAGAGCCACAAGCCGGCCCCGAAATACACGCCGGTCTCGCGCCGTCAGGATCGCCCCGACGCCATCGCCTGGTTCGTGCGCAACCACCCGGAAGTGACCGACGCCCAGATCGCCAAACTGCTGGGGACCACCAAGTCGACCATCGAGAGCGTGCGCAACCGCACCCACTGGAACAGCGCCAACATCAAGCCGGTCGACCCGGTGACCCTCGGCTTGGTCGGTCAGCTCGCCCTGGACGAACTGGTCCGCAAGGCCGCCGACAAGAAGGCGAAGGACGACGCGAAGAAGGGCGGCGCCACCCTGCAGCCCGCAGACGCCGCCGAGCCCGCCGAGCCGGAGTTCGTGCCGGAAGCCCGCGAACGCCGCGGCGCCGAGCCCACCGCCGCCTCGGTGTTCGGCACCAAGGACTGAGTGTTCGGCGCCAAAGACTGAGAATGAAAACGGCCCCGGATCGCTCCGGGGCCGCTTTTAATTCTGCGGGAGGCCTTCGCTACGCCCGGGCCTCCAGGCTGGTGATCTGTTCCTTGAGTCGGAGCTTCTGCTGCTTCAGCTCCCTTACGCGAAGCGAGTCCGTGGCCGGGTGAGTCGTTTCGCGGCGGATGATCTCATCCAGGTTGCGATGACGGTTTCCCAGTTCGCGGATACGAGCTTCGATGGTCATGGCTTGCGCCTCCATGTCTAAGGGACCAGTACAGTCAGCGCCGGGTCTCACCGGCTGTAGAATCACATTCCGGTGAACTGCCGACCGTCCTGATACGGACCACCCTGGAGCCCGAATTGGCCGAAGATGTGAACGGAGCCGTACGGAACCTTTCCGGCTCCATACCCGCCCGAATGATCGTTGGAATTTCCGGAGCCTCCGGCGTGACTTATGGCGTCCGGGTGCTCGACGCCCTGCGCGAGATGGGCGTCGAGAGCCACCTCGTGGTCACGCGCGCGGCCCTGCTGACCCTGTCGCAGGAAACCGATCTTTCGCCCGACGACCTGACCGGCCGCGCCGACGTGACGCACAAGCTCAACGACGTCGGCGCCAGCATCGCCTCCGGCTCGTTCCGGACCATGGGGATGATCGTCGCCCCCTGCTCCGTCCGGACCATGAGCGAGATCGCCACCGGCGTGACCTCGACCCTGCTGACCCGCGCCGCCGACGTGGTGCTCAAGGAGCGCCGGCCGCTGGTGCTGATGGTGCGCGAGACGCCGCTGCACCTCGGCCACCTGCGCACCATGACGGCCCTGACCGAGATGGGGGCGATCATCGCCCCGCCCCTGCCCGCCTTCTATGCGAAGCCCGCCTCGATCGGGGAGATGGTCGACCAGTCGGTCGGCCGGGCGCTGGACCTGTTCGGCCTCGACTGGTCGGGCGTTCGCCGCTGGGCAGGCCTCAAGGGCCCGACCGCCGAATGAGCGACCTGTGGGACTGGGCGGTCGCCGCCTACGGGTCCGACGGCGTGGGCGAGGCCTGTCTTCATCTGCAGGACGCCGCCGGCCAGAATGTGCCCCTGCTGTTGTGGGCGGCCTGGGCGGCGCGAACGGGCCGAACGCCGGACGCCGATGCGCTGGAGGCCGCCTGCGACATCGCCCGCGCGTGGCAGGAGACGGCCATCGCGCCGCTCCGCGACGTGCGGCGCGCGCTCAAGGGGCGCAATCCCGACCTCGAGGACGCCGACCGCGAGGCTGTGCGGGCCCAGGTCAAGGCGGTGGAGCTGGAGGCCGAACGCCGTCTGCTGACCGCTCTGGAGGCCCTGACGCCACAGCCGGAGGGCGCTCCGCGGCCGGTGCTGGAAGCCCTGATCGCCGTCTCCCGTCAGTGGTCGCCGATGACGCCGCGGCCCGGTCTGACCGCCCTGGCCGAACGGCTTCCGGCGTGAGCCGACGCGCGTTATAAGCCCGCGTCCGGGGCCCGACCATGAATGACGACGAACCGTTTCTGAGCGAGGAAGAGCAGGCGCTTCACGCCCGTCTCAAGGCGCTGCGCCTCGAGCACGCCGACCTCGACGCCTCGATCGAGGCCCTCGGCCATATGCCCGTGCCCGACCAGCTGATGATCGCCCGGCTGAAGCGCAAGAAGCTGACCCTGCGCGACGAGATCGTGAAGATCGAGGCGATCGTCCTCCCGGACATCATCGCCTGATCGATCCGGCGGCGGCGATGCTGGCTATCCGCGCGCTGCCAGCATGGTTGCGCGAACGAAACCATGCCTTTTCAAGCGCTTGCCTGATTCTAGAGTGAATCTGCCCGCCTGAGGAAACACCGGGCCCATACTGATGCCCGTGTCCTCCCGGACGCCGGGTCTTTGACAATCGAACCCCGCCCCTCCGTCGCAGGAGCCCAGGGCGAAATCAGCATGACGTGGACTTGCCCCGGGGCCGATGCCGACCCTGCCGACTCCGCCACACCGAATTTTTCGTCTGCATGCCGACTCTGCCGACTCCGCCACACCGTTTTGTTCGCCTTCGGGGCTCACCGCCCCTTCTTGCGGACCCACATGGCGGCGTCGGCCTCGGCCAGCCAGACTTCCGGATCGGTGTGACCGGCGAAGGCGCGGACGCCGAACGAGCCGCCGAGGCCGGCCGAGCGGCCCTCCCATTCGAACGGCGCTTCTTCCAGAGTGGCGGCCAGCCTGCGGGCCTTCTCGCGGCCCTCCTCGAGACCGGCGTTGAGCATCAGCAGGCCGAACTCGTCGCCGCCCAGCCGGCCGACGGCGTCGGACTCGCGCAGGTTCGCCCGCATCATCTCGGCGACATGGACCAGGGCGGCGTCCCCGGCGGCGTGGCCGAGGGCGTCATTGACCCCCTTGAAGCCGTCGAGGTCGAGGTACAGCAGCACCGCCGGCACCTCGTGGCGCTGGCAGAAGGCCATGGCGCCCTTCATGGCGGCGACGAAGCCGCGCCGGTTCAGGGCCGGCGTCAGCACATCGTGGTCGGCCGCCGCCTCGGCCGCCTCGGCGCGCCGGCGCAGGGCCTCGACCTCGGCGCGGAGCCGTTCGATCTCGGCGATGGGGTCGATGACGGCCGCGTCGGTCACAGGCGAAAAGGCTCCCGGCCGGCGACTCACTAGGCTCCGACCCGTGTTCAGCCTAACGCCGTCGGTTGCGGGCGCAACGCGAGTCCTGTATCGCGCCGCTTTCCCGCGAAAGGCGTCCAGCATGCCGACTCAGACCCCGCCGGTGGCGATCATCATGGGCAGCCGTTCGGACTGGCCGACGATGAAACACGCCGCCGACGCCCTGGACCGTCTGGGCGTGGCCTGGGACGCGAAGGTCGTCAGCGCCCACCGCACCCCCAGACGCCTGTTCGACTTCGCCACGGGCGCCCGGGCCGCGGGCTACAAGGTGATCATCGCCGGCGCCGGGGGCGCCGCCCACCTGCCGGGCATGGCCGCCTCCATGACCGAACTGCCGGTGCTGGGCGTGCCGGTCGAATCCAGGGCGCTCAAGGGCATGGACAGCCTGTTGTCGATCGCCCAGATGCCCGGCGGCGTCCCGGTCGCCACCCTCGCCATCGGCGAGCCCGGCGCCAAGAACGCCGGCATCCTCGCCGCCCAGATCCTGGCCCTGTCGGACGAGGTCCTGGCCGGACGTCTGGCCGCCTTCCGCGAGGCCCAGACCGAGGCGGTCCACGAGACGGTCGAGGACTGAGTGACGCCCCTCCCCCCCGGATCGACGATCGGCATCCTCGGCGGCGGCCAGCTGGGGCGGATGCTCAGCCAGGCGGCCTCACGCCTCGGCTTCAACGTCGTCATCCTCGATCCGGAAGAGAACAGCCCCGCCGGGCGCGTCTCGCAGGGCCAGATCGTCGCCGCCTATGACAATTCCACGGCCCTGTCGGTGCTGGGTCAGACCTGCCAGGCGGTCACCTTCGAGTTCGAGAATGTGCCGGCGGCCTCGGTCGCGAAACTGGCGGAGGGCGGAGCCCTCGTCGCGCCCGGACCGAAGGCCCTGGCCGCAGCCCAGGACCGGGACGAGGAGAAGACTTTCCTCAACAGCGTCGGCGCGACCACCGTCGACTTCGCCGCCGTCGACAGCCTCGACGACCTGCTGGCGGCGCTGGAGCGGCTGGGGACCCCCGCCCTGCTCAAGACCCGGCGCGAGGGCTATGACGGCAAGGGCCAGGTCTGGATCCGCTCGGCGAAGATGGCCGCCGACGCCTGGCAGGCCGTCGGCGAACGGCCCTCCATCCTTGAGGCCCGGGCCGACTTCACCCGCGAACTGTCGGTGATCGCCGCGCGCGGCCGGGACGGCCGGATCGCCGTCTATCCGCTCGGCGAGAACATCCACAAGGGCGGCGTGTTGAAGACCACCGTCGCGCCCGCCGCCGTCGACGCGCAGACGGAGAAGCGGGCCAGGGCCATCGCCAAGGCCATCCTCGGGGGCCTCGACTACGTCGGCGTGCTCGGCGTCGAACTGTTCGACCTCGGAGACGGCCGGCTGCTGGTCAACGAGATCGCGCCGCGCGTCCACAACACCGGCCACTGGACCCAAGACGGCTGCGTCTGCGACCAGTTCGAACAGCACATCCGCGCCATCGCCGGCTGGCCGCTGGGCCCGACCACGGCCCACGCCCGCGTCGAGATGACCAATCTGCTGGGCGACGAGATCGACCAGTGGTCGAAACTGGCGCCGAAGGCCGACGCCCGCCTGCATCTCTACGGCAAGGCCGAGGCCCGTCCCGGCCGCAAGATGGGCCATGTGAACCGGGTCAAGCCGCTCTGATCAGGAACAGGTCGTCGTCGTGACCTGCGAGCCGTCCGGCATGGTGTTGGTGACGGCCGTGCAGTCGTCCTTGCTGAGCCGCTGCACCGCGTAGAACGTCGCCACCCCCAGCGCCAGGGCGGCCGCTGAAACGACCGCGACGAGCACCGCGTACTGCCGGGGGGATGCAGCCCTGTCGATCTGCCGGCTCATGAGTTCGTCGTTTCCTTCGCCCCGTACCGCATCCGGCTCAGCATATCCGTCACCTTGCGCAGCGGCGCGTCGAAGTCCTTGCCGGCCTTCCACTTCTCGAAGGCCATGACGTTCTCTATGCGGCGGGCGACGAAGGCGTCGGCCGCCTCCTTGCCGTCGAACCAGCGCATGGTCAGGGCCGGGATCAGGATGCCGGAGAGGATCGCCCGCTTGGAATAGTGGTTCCAGTCGGTGGCGGTGTCCCCGGCCCAGTGCCACAGCAGGTCGGCGGTCTCCCACGCCAGCTTCAGCCCGAGGTCGGCGTTGGTCGGCAGGGCCAGGAAGGCGGCGCAACGGCGCGTAGCCTCGAGGTCGGCGGCCCCCGCCTCCAGCCGGGCCGACACGGCGCGGGCGATTCGCTCGCGGATCTTCAGCGATGTGGGATCGACCCCGGCCAGCGCGGCCATGGCCCGGTCGTCGTGGCGCCGCGACAGCAGGGCGGCCAGATCGCGCGCGCCGTTGGGCAGCAACAGCTCCTCGTCCCCCCGCGACAGCCCGTTCGCCTCGCAGGCGGCCCGCACCATGCGGCCGTTCCAGCCCAGGGCCGGCGCGCGCTCGACGGCGGCGTCCAGCACCGCCTGCTCCATGCGGTCCGCCCAGTCCCCTTGCGGCGGGTCGTTCGACAGGTGTGGCGCCTCGGTCATCCGGACAGCATAAGCCCGTCCGGCGGGCGTTTCGACCCTTCACATCTTGCCGCGACGATCTGGACAGGACGGAGCCGCTCGTGTATCAGCCCGCCTTCACTCGCGGACCCGGTCCGACGAGAGACGATTTTATTTGTCTGCCCGTCTCCCTCACAGGACGCGGCGGGCGGCCAAAGGAGAGTTCAACCTGGTACAGATTTTCGTTCGCGATAATAACGTCGATCAAGCCCTGAAGGCCCTGAAGAAGAAGATGCAACGCGAAGGCAGCTTCCGGGAAATGAAGCGCCACGTGCACTACGAGAAGCCCTCGGAGAAGCGCGCCCGCCAGAAGGCCGAGGCCGTGCGCCGCGCCCGCAAGCTGGCCCGCAAGCGCGCCCAGCGCGAAGGCCTGCTACCGCCGCCGAAGCCCCGCGTCCCGGGCGCCGGTCCGGCCCGCGGCTAAAGCCCGACGTTACGAACTGAAGATCAAGAGGCCGCCCCGGGAAACCAGAGCGGCCTTTTTCTATTGGCGGGGGGCGGCGGGTCAGGCTCCTCGCACGGGCCAGAGAATCTCGGTCCTGATCTGTTCGGGCGGTGTTTCCGGCGGGCTGCAGTAAACCTCCCACATGTCCCTTGACCCGACGAGCCCCTGCGCCTCCATCGCCTTCGTCATGGCGCTGTAGGTGGTCGGCACGGTTTCGTACGGCCCCATGTGCACAGCCTTCATGGTCTCGCCCGAGGGCGTCTCCGCGATCAACAGGCCGGCGGCGCGCAGCGCCCCGACCTCGTCCGGGCGGCACGGGAAACCAAGCTGAAAGGTCGTCGATATTTCATCGTATTCGACGTAGTGGCACATCGGCATGCCGGCCATCTCCGCACCGGCCTTGGCGAACAGGGCGCTCAGCCTGCCGAACCCGTCTCCCATGGCCCCGGCGATCCCGGTCATCGGCGTGGTGATGGTGATGCAGGCGAACGGCCCGGGCGTGAGCGTAACGACAGAAAACTCCGGCATGATCGCCTCCTTTCATGAAGCGACAGCCTGCACCGGCCCCGCCGCCGGTCCGTTGATCCAGGTCAAGCGAGGGCGACGGTCCGGCCCCCTGCCTTCGCGCCCGGACTTCCTCGCCCCCGGTCCCGGTTCTACCTTCCCCGCCCGATCGCCCCCGCGAACGCCTTCCAGCTCAGCTTGACGTCCGACAGCGCCCCCGCCCGGAAGGCCCGGCCGGCGATCCAGACCATCAGCAGGGCGAAGACGAACATGCCGGCCATGGTGCCGACGATCTCGATCATCGGCGGCTCCGACGGGGCCCGGGCGCTCATCAGGAACGGCGTGAAGAACGGGATCCACGACATGATCTGGACCAGCGGCGCGTCCGGGGTGCGGATGGCCATCTGCATGACCAGCAGCGGCACGACCAGGATCATCATGATCGGCCCCATCAGCGTCTGGGCGTCGCGCGGCGTCTCGCAGAAGGCCCCGATGGCGGCGAACAGCACCGCATACATCAGATAGCCCCCCACCGCGTAGGCGGCGAAATAGCCGATCAGGCCGCTTTCGATCAGCACCTCCCCGACCATCGGGGCGTACTGCGGCAGGCCGGCGATCAGGCCGAAGGCGCCGATGCCGCCCCAGACCAGCAGGACCGTGATCGTCAGCAGGGCCACGCCCAGCACCTTGCCGGTCAAAATCTCGGTCGCCGAGGCCGAGGACAGCAACACCTCCAGTATCTTGTTCGACTTCTCCTCCATCACGCTGTTCAGCAGGATCGAGGCCCCGGTGATGATCAGCGACCACAGCAGGAAGCCGGAGGCCAGGCCGATGATCCCCGGCAGCTTGTCGCGGAAAGTCACCTCCCCGCCGCTCGCCGATCGTGGCGACAGGGTCGTGACATCGGGGTCGAAGGCCGCCGTCGCCGAGACCACGGCGGGATCGATCCCGGCCTGTTCGAAGGCCACGCGGCGATGCTCCTCCTTGAGTGCTGTGCGCACGAAGCGCTCCACCGCGGTGTCGGTGGCCTTGCGCGACCACACCCGGGCCGTAGGCAGCCCCGCGGCGTCACGGTTCAGCAGCACCACGGCGTCCAGCCGGTCGCCCTCGGCCACCTCGTCGCCGAGGTAGCGACGCGCGATCTCTTCGCGGGCCTCGCCCGGCGCCGCCGCCGTCAGATCGGCCGGGGCCGCCACGAAGGTCATGCTCGGTCCGTCGAGGCCGCTGAGCGCGCCCCGGGCGACATTGCCGCCCGCGGTTCCGCCGGCGGCTTCCTGGATCCGGGCCTCGGCCTGCCGCCGCTGCATCTCCCGCCGCGCCTCGTTCTCGCGAAGCGAGGTCTGGACGGCGGCGGCGAGACCGGAGGCCCGCGGCCCCTCCTCCACCACCACGACCTGGCGGACGGGCTGGTTGGACGCCATCAATATGGGAATCGCGCCGCCGAGGACGGCGAAGATCGGGAAAGCCAGCAGCGACAGCCAGAAACCCACGGTCTTGGCGTAGGCGGCGAATTCGCGCCGGGCGATCAGCAGGGTGCGTTTCATCGGGCGGCCTCCGCGGCTTTGACGGACTGGTCCTGATCGGGGTTGTCGCCGGTCAGGCCGATGAAGGCGTCGTGCAGGCTGGGCTCGCGCAGTTCGAAACGGCGCACGTCGAGGCCGTTCAGGAAGGCGGCCTTCAGCGCGTCCTGCCCGCGCCCGCCGGCGACGAGGCCGGCCTTGAGCACGCGGACGCCGTCGACCTCGGACACGACCTCGACGCCGCTGACGCCCGGCAGGCCGGACGCCTGTTCCGGCGCGATGTCGCCCTCCAGTTCGAGGAAGCGCGGCGTGGTGGCGCGGGCCTCGGCGACCGTGCCCTCGAACGCCTTGCGGCCCCGCGCGAGCAGCACGACCTTGTCGCACAGCCGCTCGGCGTGCTGCATCACATGGGTCGAGAACAGCACCGTGGCCCCGTCGGCGGCGAGGCCGCGAATCATCGCCTCCAGCCCCTGCTGGTTGACCGGGTCGAGGCCCGAAAAGGGCTCGTCGAGAATCACGAACTCCGGCCGGTGCACGACCGAGGCGATCAGCTGCACCTTCTGGGACATGCCCTTGGACAGGTCCTTCATCTTCTTGCGTTTGGCGTCGCCGAGGCCCTGGGCGTCCAGCATCTCGCGGGCGCGGCGGCGGCCCTCGCCGGTCGGCACGCCTTTCAGCGCACCGAAGAAGGCGATGGCGTCGACGGGCGTCATCTTCTTGTAGAGGCCGCGCTCCTCCGGCAGGAAGCCGATCCGGTCGCGCACCTTGCGGCCGTCGTCGGCGCCGAGAATGGTGATCCGGCCGGACGTCGCCGGCTGCAGGCCGAGGATCATGCGGATGGTCGAGGTCTTGCCCGCGCCGTTGGGGCCGAGGAAGCCGCAGATGGAGCCCTTCTGCACCTCGAAGCTGAGATCGCGCACGGCCTGGAAGTCGCCGTAGCGCTTGCTGACTCCGTCGAGCGTCAATGCCGCCGTCATATGCCCTCCACCGGATTCCGGTTCCGGCCTCATTGGTAGGTCTGTAAAGGGTGTTTGACAACCGCCCTTCGGCCCGGCATCCGTGCCGCTGTCATGAATTCCATGTCATGTTCGCGGATAAGACGGCGCTCGCCCGACCGGAACCCTGAATGACCCACGACGCCCTGCCCCCGTCCGCCGCGCCGCAGGCCGGCTCCAGCCTGTGGACGACCCTCGCCGGAGCCGGGGTGGCCATGGTCGTGCTGCTGGGCCTGGCGGCGCTGCAGCCGGATCGGGCCTGGCCGCTGCTGGTCGGAGCGGCGCTGGTGGCCGTGGCGACCTGGGCGGTGAACCGGCCGAGAGGCGCCTCGGCCCGCGCCGAGGCCGGCGCGGTCGGGGCTGCGCCCGACCGCCCGTCCGGGGAGCCCGCCCTGCTGAAAAGCCTGTTCGAGGCCCTGGCCGATCCGGTGCTGGTGGTGTCGGGCGGCGAGGCCGACGACATCGCCGACCGGCGGGTGGTTCTGGCCAACGCCGCGGCGCGCGAGCTGCTGAGGGTGCCCCGCGAGGGCGGGCTGCTGGTCTCGGCCTTGCGCGAGCCGGCGGTGCTGGAGGCGGTCGACGAAGCCCTGTTCGGCGGTCTGGAGCGGACCACCGGCTACGCCGGCGTCGGGGCCCAGACCCGGCATTGGCGGGCCCTGACCCGGCCGCTGGCCCCCGCCGACGGCCGGGCCCTGGCGCTGGTCGTGCTGCGCGACGAGACCGAGGTCCGGCGCATGGAGCTGATGCGCGTCGACTTCCTCGCCAACGCCAGCCACGAGCTGCGGACGCCGCTGGCCTCCCTGTCCGGCTTCATCGAGACGCTGAAGGGCCACGCCCGGGACGATCCGAAGGCGCGGGACAAATTCCTCGACATCATGGCGACCCAGGCGGACCGGATGGGGCGGCTGGTCGCGGACCTGCTGTCGCTGAGCCGGATCGAGCTGAACGAGCACATTCCCCCGTCGGGGCGCGTCGACCTGGCGCGGGCGACCTCGGATGTGATCGACGCCGTCAGCGTGCTGTCGGCCGAGCGCCAGGTGCGGATCGTGCTGCAGGGGCCGGCGGTCGCCGCCCCGGTCCACGGCGACCGCGACGAGATCGTCCAGGTGGTTCAGAACCTCGTCGACAACGCCATCAAATATTCGGCCCAGGGGGACGCGATCGAGGTCGTCATCCAGCCGGACCTGACGCTGGAGCAGGCCTCGGCCCCGTGGTCGGGCGGCAACCGGGGCGACGGCGCCACGCGGCTGCCGCTGGTCCGGCCGGATCGGGAGCCGGGCCTGCGCTACGCCGCCGTCACAGTGCGCGACCACGGCCCCGGCATGGCGCGCGAGCACCTGCCGCGCCTGACCGAGCGGTTCTACCGTGTCGAGGGCCAGAAAAGCGGCGAACGGGCCGGAACCGGGCTGGGGCTGGCGATCGTCAAACACATCGTCAACCGTCACCGGGGCGGGCTGACGGTCGAGAGCGCGCCCGGCCGGGGGGCGAAATTCACCGCCTATTTCCCGGTGGCCGCCCCGAAGAGCGCGGCCGCCCCGCGTGACGATCAGGTGACGACGGGCGGGACGACGTAACAGAACTGTCACGCGGGCGTCGTAATCCGCTGACCATTCACGGGCAGGTTCCGCCGCGAACGACGGGGCCGCCCCGGTCGCTCCGATTCCCACGGTTCCGGACCCGTATGACCTGGTTCTTCCTGCCGATCCTGATCGCTGCAGCCGTCGCCGCCTGGTTCGGCGCGCGCCGGCTGGCGCAGCGCCGCCAGCAGGGCGTCCGGGCGCATTCGCGGCCGGTCCAGTTCGGCGCCTGGGCCCTGATCTGGACCCTGGCCCCGGCCCTGGCGGTGCTGATCGGGTCCGCCTTCCTTGCGCCGATGATCGAGGGCAGCCTGATCGTAGGCGGCGCGCCCGAGGCCGTCGGCGATCTCGAGCCGCTTCGCCGGGGCGCCTTCTTCTCTGACGCCCGCGCGGTCGGGGCCGGGCAACCGCCCATGCAGATCTGGCCGGCGCCCTATGCGGAACTGCTTCCGGCCGAAGGCGCCCGCGTGGCCGGGATCGGCCGCACGCTGGACCTGGCGACGGTGGTGCTGGCGGCGCTGGCGGCGCTGCTGGGCGCCCTGTTCGTGTTCAGCCGTATCCGCCCGGACATGAGGGCGCGCAACCGGGTCGAGGGTTGGATCGTCGGCCTGCTGTTCGCCAGTTCGGTCGTGGCGGTGCTGACCACCGTGGGCATCATCGCCTCACTGGTGTTCGATTCGCTGCGCTTCTTCTCCGCCGTGCCGGTCTTCGAATTCCTGTTCGGCACGCAATGGAGCCCGCAGACCGCCATCCGCGCCGACCAGGTCGGCTCGACCGGGGCCTTCGGGGCCCTGCCGCTGTTCGCCGGCACCTTCCTGATCATGCTCATCGCCATGACCGTGGCCGCCCCCGTCGGACTGTTCGCCGCCATCTATCTGTCGGAGTACGCCGGGCCGGTGTTCCGGGCGACGGTCAAGCCGGTGCTGGAGGTGCTCGCGGGCGTGCCGACCGTCGTCTACGGCTTCTTCGCCGCCCTGACGGTGGGGCCGGCGTTCCGGGAGTTCTTCAACGGCGTCGGGGCCCTGCTGGTCGGGGGGCCGCTGGACGGGATCGGCCAGTATCTGATGCTGGTCCAGAACCAGATGGCCCTCGTGGCCGGGGCGGTCATGGGGATCATGCTGATCCCCTTCGTCAGCTCCCTGTCCGACGACATCATCAACGCCGTGCCCCAGTCGCTGCGCGACGGCTCCTACGCCATGGGCGCGACCAAGTCCGAGACGGTGAAGCGGGTCCTGCTGCCCGCCGCCCTGCCCGGCGTCGCCGGCGCCATGCTGCTGGCCATGTCGCGGGCCATCGGCGAGACCATGATCGTCACCATGGCGGCCGGCCTCGCCGCCAACCTGACGCTCAACCCGCTCGACACCGTGACCACGGTGACAGTGCAGATCGTCACCCTGCTGACCGGCGATCAGGAGTTCAACAGCACCAAGACGCTGGCGGCCTTCGGCCTCGGCCTGACCCTCTTCCTGGTGACCCTGGTGCTGAACGTCATCGCCCAGCGCATCGTCCACACCTATCGGCAGCAATATGACTGACGCCGCCATCACCCCGCCCGGACCCGGCCCGGATGAGGCGAAGCGCGCCGAGCGCCTGCGCGCCGGGCTGAAGCGCCGCTACGCCCGCGAGGGCCGCTTCAAACTGTACGGCCTGCTGGCCATCGGCCTGGCCGTCGGCTTCCTGCTGCTGCTGCTCGGCCGGATCTTCGAACAGGGGCACACGGCCTTCTACACCCACAGCGTGACCGTGCCGGTCTATATGGACCCGGCCCGGATCGACCGCGCCTACCCCCAGGGGACCAATTTCGAACAGCTGGTCGCCGAGCAGCAGCTGGCGCGGCTGGGCATCCCGGACGATGCGGCGGGCACGCAGTCGACGGCCATGCGCGGCCTGTTCTCCTCTGAGCTCAAATTCGTCGCCGCGGAACGGATCCAGACCCAGCCCGCCCTGCTGGGACAGACGACCCCGATCAAGGCGCCGCTGTCGGACGACGCCGACCTCTATTTCAAGGGCGAGATCTCGCGCGACGTCCCGCCCGATCAACGCCGGCTGTCGGACCAGCAACTCGACTGGCTGGACCGGATGAAGGCCGACGGCATGGTCGTCAGCCATTTCAACTCCGGCCTGTTCACCAAGGGCGACTCGACCGAGCCGGAGCTGGCCGGGGTGCTGGGCGCCGTGGTCGGCTCGGCCCTGATGCTGCTGGTCACGGCCCTGATCGCCCTGCCGCTGGGCGTCGGCGCGGCCCTCTATCTGGAGGAGTTCGCGCCCAAGGGCCGGCTGACCAACCTGATCGAGGTCAACATCAACAACCTCGCCGCCGTGCCGTCGATCATCTACGGCCTGCTGGGCCTCGCCCTGTTCATCAACTGGATGCATCTGCCGCGCGCCAGCCCGCTGGTCGGCGGCCTGGTCCTGGCCCTGATGGCCCTGCCGACCATCATCATCGCCACCCGCTCGGCGCTGAAGGCGGTGCCGCCGTCCATCCGCGAGGCGGCCCTGGCCATGGGTGCGTCCAAGACCCAGACGGTGTTCCATCACACCCTGCCCCTGGCCATGCCCGGGGTGATGACCGGCGCCATCATCTCCATGGCCCACGCCCTCGGCGAGACCGCGCCCCTGCTGCTGATCGGCATGATCAGCTTCGTGCCGGGCATCCCGCACGACCTGGCCCAGCCGACCGGCGCCCTGCCCTCCCTGATCTACATCTGGGAAAACGCCTCGGAGCGCGCCTTCCACGAGCGCACCGCCGCGGCCATCATGGTCCTCCTCGCCTTCATGATCATCATGAACGCCGCCGCCGTCCTGTTGCGGCGTCGTTTCGAACGCCGGTGGTAGTCGTATGAAGTTCAAGATCTTTCAGGCCCCTGAAGGCTCGAACGGCGGGTCTTCGGACTCCGACCACCGGGTCCTGACGCCGCCGCCTGTCCTGCACAGCGCCGACCCGAACGCGCCGACCAAGATCACCGCCCGCGACGTGTCGGTCTTCTACGGCGCCAAACAGGCCCTGTTCGACGTCAGTCTCGACATCCCGGACAAGACGGTCACCGCCCTGATCGGTCCGTCCGGCTGCGGCAAGTCGACCTTCCTGCGCACCATGAACCGCATGAACGACACCATCGCGGGCGCTAGGACGACCGGCCGGATCGAGATGGACGGCGAGGACGTCAATGCGAAATCGGTCGATCCGGTGCTGCTGCGCGCCCGGGTCGGCATGGTGTTCCAGAAGCCCAACCCCTTCCCCAAGACCATCTACGAGAACGTCGCCTACGGCCCCCGCATCCACGGACTGGCCGACGGCAAGCCCGAGCTGGACGCCGTCGTCGAGGCCTCGCTGAAGCGCGCCGGCCTGTGGGAAGAGGTCGCCGACCGGCTGCACTCGCCCGGCACCGGCCTCTCGGGGGGTCAGCAGCAGCGCCTGGTCATCGCCCGCGCCATCGCGGTCGAGCCCGAGGTCATTCTGATGGACGAGCCCTGCTCCGCGCTCGACCCGATCGCCACGGCCAAGATCGAGGAGCTGATCGACGAACTGCGCGAGCGCTACTGCATCGTCATCGTCACCCACTCCATGGCCCAGGCGGCGCGTGTCAGCCAGCGCACGGCCTTCTTCCACATGGGCCGCCTGGTCGAGACCGGCGACACCGAAGACATCTTCACCAACCCGCGCGAGCGGCGCACGCTCGACTACATCACCGGCCGCTTCGGCTAGGACCGCTTCCATGACCCAGCACACCGTCAAAGCCTATGGAGACGAACTGGACCAGCTGACGGCGGAGGTCGCCCGCATGGGCGGCCTGGCCGAGGCCCAGGTCGCCGAAGCCATCGATTCCGTCGCCCGCCGCGACGTCGCCCTCGGCCGCTCGGTGGTCGAGCGCGACGCGAAGCTGGACGCCCTGCAGAGCGAGATCGAGAAGAAGGCCATCCGCCTGATCGCCCTGCGGCAGCCGGTCGCCTCGGACCTGCGCCGCACCCTGTCGGCGATGAAGCTGGCCACCGATCTGGAGCGCACCGGCGACCTCGCCAAGAACATCGCCAAGCGCGGCCTGATCCTCGCCGAGGGCGAGCCGATGCAGCCGCTGACGCGCTCGATCGAGCGGATGGGCAAGCTGGTCTCGATGCGCCTGCGCGACGTGCTGGACGCCTACGCCGCCGGCGAGATCGACCGCGCCGTCGCCGTCTGGAACACCGACGACGAAGTCGACGAGCACTACAACAGCCTGTTCCGGGAACTGCTGACCTATATGATGGGCGACCCGCGCACGATCGGGGCCTGCACCCACCTGCTGTTCATGGCCAAGAACCTCGAACGCATCGGCGACCACGCCACCAACATCGCCGAGACCATCTACTACGAGATCACCGGCCAGGAGTTCACGGGCGAACGCCCGCGCTGGAACCCCGACGTCGCTGAAGACATCCCCGAACCGCCGACCACCGCCTGAGTTCCGGAGAACCCCTGTGCAGCCCTATGTTCTGGTGATGGAAGACGAGGACGCCCTGGCCACCCTCGTCCAGTACAACCTCGAGAAGGAAGGCTACCGGGTCGTCATCGCCGCCGACGGCGAGGAGGGCATGCTGCAGATCGAGGAGCGTCTCCCCGACCTGGTGCTGCTGGACTGGATGCTGCCCAAACTGTCGGGCATCGAGGTTTGCCGGCGCATCCGCGGCAAGCCCGAGACCCGCAACCTGCCGGTCATCATGCTGACCGCCCGCGGCGAGGAGACCGACCGCGTGCGCGGCCTCGACACCGGCGCCGACGACTATATGACCAAGCCCTTCTCGATGGTCGAGCTGAACGCCCGCATCCGCGCCGTGCTGCGCCGCATCCGTCCGGGCCTGGCCGACGATCGCCTGACGCACGGCGACATCGTCATCGACCGCGTCGCCCACCGCGTCCGCCGCGCCGGGACCGAGATTCACCTCGGCCCCACCGAATTCCGCCTGCTGGATCACCTGATGCAGCACCCGGGCCGGGTGTTCAGCCGCGAACAACTGCTCGACGCCGTCTGGGGCTCCGACGTCTATGTCGAGGCCCGCACCGTCGACGTCCACGTCGGCCGCCTGCGCAAGGCGCTGAACCTCGAGGGCACGGTCAATCCGATCCGGACGGTCCGCTCGGCGGGGTATTCGCTGGACCTGGGGGGCTAGGCGGCGGCACAGTCGGCCGGACCGTCCAGGCGCGCTGCCTGGTCGCCGGAGCCAGACGCCATGCGCCGCCGCACCTTCCTCTCGACCCTGCCCTCCGGCGCCTTGCTGGCCGGAGCCGCCGCGGCCGCAGCGCCTGCGGCAAGCGCAGCCCCCCGCCAGAGCCAGCCCGCAGACCCCTATGCCGGCGTCGGCCCGGGCGACCGCAACAGCGGCCTGCAATTCGTCAGCCGCTCGACCGTCTGGGGCGCGCACGGCGCCGCCGCCACGGCCCATCCCCGCGCCACCCTGCTCGGCATCGACACCCTGAGGCGCGGCGGCTCGGCCATAGATGCGGCCATCGCCATCAACGCCGCCCTCGGCTTCCTCGAGCCGACCGCCAACGGCATCGGCGGCGACGCCTTCTGCCTGATGTGGGACCCGGCGCAGCGAAAGGTGGTCGGCCTCAACGGCTCGGGGAACAGCCCCCGCGGCCTGTCGCTCGAGACGGCCCGGTCGAAGAAGGCCGACGACGGCTATCTGCCGCCGTACGGCGCGGTCACCGTCAACGTCCCCGGCACGGTCGACGCCTGGTGGAGCGCCCACCAGCGCTACGGCAAGCTGCCGTGGAAGGACGTCCTGCTGCCGGTCGCCGAGTTGTGCGAGGAGGGCGTGCCCATGCCCCAGCTGATCGCCTGGTATCTCGAGCGCAACATGGCCAATTTCGACCGGCGCGCCGCGATCATCGAGGAGAACGACAACCGCAAGAAGGTCTACGCCCCTGACGGCCGCTCCCCGGCTGTCGGCGAGGTCTTCGCCAACCCCGACCTCGGCCGCACCTATCGCCTGATCGCCGAGGGCGGCCGCGACGCCTTTTATGACGGACCGATCGCCGACCACATCGAACGCTATTTCCGCCGCATCGGCGGCTGGCTGACCCGCGCCGACATGGCCCCGCACCGCACCGAATGGGTCGAGCCGGTCCGTACGGACTATCGCGGCGTCGAGGTCTACGGCCTCGGCCCCAACACCCAGGGGCTGTCGACCAATCAGATTCTCAACATCTGCGAACGCTTCGACCTCAAGGGCATGGGTTTCCAGTCCGCCGCCTCGATCCACCACCAGGCCGAGGCCAAGCGGCTGGCCTTCGAGGACCGGGCCAGATGGTTCGCCGACGAGCGCTTCAGCCGCACGCCCGTCGAATATCTGAACTCCAAGGCCTACGCCGCCGAACGCGCCCGCCTGATCCGGCCCGACCGGGTCATGGACCGCGTCTTCCCCGGCGACGCCCCGACCCAGGGCGACACCACCTATTTCAGCGTCGCCGACAGCGACGGGATGATGGTCAGCTGGATCCAGTCCAACTATCGCGGCATGGGCTCCGGCCTGGTCCCCGACGGCCCCGACGGCGGCACCCTCGGCTTCATGTTCCAGGACCGCGGCGAGCTGTTCAACCTCAACGACGGCCACCCCAACGTCTACGCCCCCGGCAAACGGCCCTTCCACACCATCATCCCCGGCTTCGCCTGCAAGGGCGGCGAGCCGTGGATGGCCTATGGCGTCATGGGCGGCGGCATGCAGCCCCAGGGCCAGGCCCAGATCATCATCAACATGGTCGACTACGGCCTCGATCCCCAAGAGGCTGGCGACGCGCCGCGCTGGCAGCACGAGGGCTCCTCCGAACCGTCCGGCCACCCGGCCGAGGGCGTCGGCGTCCTGCATCTGGAGACCGGCGTGCCGGCGGCGACCAGGGCGCAGCTCGAGGCCATGGGCTGGGTGCTGGGCGGCCCCAACGGCGGCTTCGGCGGCTATCAGAACGTCGTGCGGCAGACCAATGCGCGCGGGCCGTGGACCTACGGCGCGGCGTCGGAGATGAGGAAGGACGGACTGGCGCTGGCCTACTGAGGCCGGCGGTCAGGACCCCTTCGGATTGGGTCCGAAGCGGTTGTCGCCCCGCTGACTGTCGGTCAGGCCGACCCACAGCAGGAAGCCGAGCCCGACCAGGCAGACCAGGCCGAAGATCCCGATCGCCGGGCCGACGATCGCCAGCACCGCCGCGACGTCATCGCCTTCGAAGGCCGCCGCGTTCATGAAGGCGGCGGCGCCGATCATGGAGAAGGCCACCATCAGGCCGACGAAGCCGACCACGTAGGGAATGGCGGCCAGCCAGCCCGTCTGTCCCATGTCGTGCAGCCGCTTCACCGTGATGGCCAGGTTCGGCCAGATCAGGGCGATCGACAGGAAGAAGCCGAGGATCGGGATCCAGCTGAAGACGACGCCGAGGCCGAGGCAGACCAGCCAGCCGATCCAGAAATGCGTTCGCCGCGTGCGGCCCTCGAAGGACAGGAACAGATGCTTCCAGTCGAAGCTCTGAACCTGGGTCGACGATTCCATGGTCATGCGAACCTCCCCCTGACCGCTGAACGGCGCAGGGAGCATGACCGACCGGCGCCGCCTTCGCAAGCCGGCGTTCGTTCGGTCCTACCCCGCCACCACCTCGTCCGGCTCCAGCTCGTACACCGTCGCGCAGTATTCGCAGGTGACCCGGATCTTGCCGTCGTCCTCCACCATCTCCGCCCGCTCCTCGGCAGCGAACGAGGCCAGCACGGCGCCGATCCGGCCCTTCGAACAGCGGCACACGGCCTCAAGCGCCCGGGCGTCCTCCAGCCGCACCCCGTCCTCGTGGAACAGGCGGAACAGCAGGGTCTCGGGCGAGATCGTCGGGTCGATCAGCTCGTCGTCGCCCAGGGTCTGGAACAGGGCGCGCGACCGGTCCCACGCCTCCTCGGTCGAGCCGCGGGCGGCGTCGCCGGCGATCAGCTGGATCAGCGCCCCGCCGGCCCGCCAGGCGGCGCCCTCGCCGGTGGTCACGGCGCCGACCGCCAGCCGCACCCGGGTCGGGATTTGCTCGGACTGCTGGAAATAGTGTTCGGCGGCCAGCGACAGGCTCTCGCCCTCGATCGGGGTGATGCCCTGGGTGCGCTCGAAATCGGCGCCCCGGTCCAGGGTCATGACGAACATCCCGTCGCCCAGCAGGGTGCGGGCGCCGGGGCGGGCGAAGCCCTGCGAGACGGCGGCCACCGCGGCCTCGTCGAAACGGCAATAGCCGCGCAGATGGCCCCGGGTGTCATAGTCGGCGACCACGTAGCGGACCGGGCCGTCGCCCTGGGCCTGGACAATCAGACGCCCCTCGAACTTCAGGGCCGAGCCGATCAGGGCCGCCAGGACGCAGGCCTCGCCCAGCAGGGCCGCCACCGGCTCCGGATAGGCATGGGCCGACAGGATGGCGTCGATGGTCTCGCCCAGCCGGACCAGCCGGCCGCGCACCGGCCAGCCCTCGATCTGAAAGGCGGCGGCGAGATTGTCGGCCGGGGGAGCGGGCGGCGTGGCGGCGGGCGCGTGATCGGTCACGGCGGTCCTCGAACGGGCGGTTGTGCGGAAGCGCCGCAAGATAGGCGCCCGTATCGCGATTGGTAAGGGCGGCGTGCTAGACGAGGAACCGGCGGGATCGCGGTCCCGTTCCTGAAGCCCCATCCCCGACCCACCCTGCCGGCGATTTCATGACCAAAGCGACGCTCAAGCCCCTGAAACAGCAGGCCATCGTCATCACCGGCGCGACCTCCGGGATCGGCCTGGCCACGGCGCGGCGGGCGGCGCGGGCGGGGGCCTGCGTCTTCCTGATCGCGCGGGGCGAGAACGACCTGAAGGCGCTGACCGAAGAGCTGCAGGCCAGCGGCGCGCGCGCGGCCTGGGCGGTCGCGGACGTGGCCGACCACGCCGCCCTCGCCGAGGCGGCGGAGAAATGCGTGCGGCTGTTCGGCGGCTTCGACACCTGGGTCAACAACGCCGGCGTCTCGATCTTCGGCGCGATCCGCGAGACGACGCTCGAGGACCAGCGTCGGCTGTTCGAGACCAACTACTGGGGCGTGGTCAACGGCTCTCTGGTGGCGGCGGCGCATCTGCGCGAACGGCCCGGCGGCGGGGCCATCGTCAATGTCGGCTCGATCCTGTCCGACGCGCCGATGCCGATCCAGGGCGTCTATTCGGCCTCCAAACACGCGGTGAAGGGCTTCACCAACGCCCTGCGCATGGAGCTGATGCGCGAACAGGCGCCGGTCACGGTCAGCCTGGTCAAGCCGGGAGCCATCGACACCCCCTACAACCGCCACGCCCGCAACCTGACCGGTCAGGCGGTGCAGAACCCGCAGCCGGTCTATGCGACCCACGTCGTGGCCGACACCATCCTGTACTGCGCCGAACATCCGATCCGCGAGATCACGGTCGGCGGCGGGGGGCGGCTGATCGCCAGTTTCTACTCGGTCCTGCCCGGCGTGGCGGAACCTCTTTTCGCCCGGTTCGCTCCTTCCCTGATGCGGGACAGGCGTTCCGCGTGGCAGCCGGACGAGGACGGGCTCTACGAGCCGTCCGACGACGGTCTCGATGAAGAGGTCTACTACCCCATGGTCCGACAGTTCTCCGCCCTCGCCGAAGTCCGCAAACATCCCGGCGTCGCCGCCGGCGTCGTCGCGATTCTGGCCGGGGTCGGTCTGGCCACCCTGCTGCTCAGCCAGCGCACCGGCCCGACCCGCTTCGAAAGCCTGCGCGGCCGGATCAATCCGCGCGGCTGGGTGGATGCCGACGGCCTTCGCACCCGCTTCGAGGATCTGACCGAAACGGTGCGCCGCGGCGTCAGCGACGCCGGCGAACGGGCGGCGGACTTCGGCGAGGACGCCCGTCACAAATCCCGGCGCTTCTTCGACGACACCCGCCACACCTCGCGCAAGGCGCTGAAGAAGCACGGCAAGCGGGCGCGTCACTACGCCTCCGAGGCCGGAACCTACGCCCGCGACCACGCGAAGGAAGGCGGGGCCATACTGGCGCTGGTCACTATCGCGGCGGCGGTCGGGGCGGCGGCGCTCGACGCCCGGCGGCCCGACAGCAAGATCCGCAGCCTCGGCCGTTTCTGATCCTGCGTCCGATTTTGACGTAGCGTCCTGATAGTCTGCTCGCCGGCCGCTCCGTGAAGCGACTGCCGGCAGGCTGGAGCGATGGGGCGGGTAGACGAAGTAGACTCTTTAGACGGTAGACTCCCCTGCTGCGGACCGTCGCCGTTGCTGCAACTGCGAAGGTGCGCGATGGTCCGGCCATGACCGACGCCGCCACCTTCGTCTTCGATTTCGATTCCACTCTCGTCGACTTCGAGACGCTGGAGTTGCTGGCCGACATCGCCCTGGAGGGGTCGCCCGACGCCGGGGCCGTGCGGGCGAAGATCGCGCGCCTGACCGACCGCGCCATGACCGGCGACATCCCCTTCGGCGAGGCCCTGACCCGCCGCCTGGCCTTGCTGCCCCTGACGCGCGCCCACCTCGAGCGGCTGGCCGGCGAGGCGGAGCCGCGCTTGACCGCGTCGGTGCGGCGCAACCTGATCTTCTTCCGCGAACAGGCCGGGCGCATCGTCATCGTCTCGGGCGGCTTCCGGGACATCATCGCCCCCGTCGCCCGCAGCCTCGGCGTGGCCGAAGACCGCATCATCGCCAATGACCTGACCTATGACGCCGACGGGCGGGTCAGCGGCGTGGCCGACAGCCCTTTGCTCGACCCCTTCGGCAAGGCCGCGGCCCTGAAGGCGATGAACCTGCCCGGCCCCGTGGTCATGGTCGGCGACGGCTGGACCGACGCCGAGGTCAGGCAGGCCGGCGTCGCCGACCGCTTCTACGCCTTCACCGAGGTGGTGCGCCGCGAGCGGGTGGTCGCCGCCGCCGACGCCGAAGTGGGCTCGATCGACGAACTCCTGCATCTGGAGGGCCTGGCGGGACGCTGGTCCTATCCGCGCAGCCGGATGCGCATCCTGCTGCTCGAGAACGTCCATCCCGCCGCCGTCGAGCGACTGAAGACGGCCGGCTACCAGGTCGAGACGGTCAAGGGCGCCCTCGGCGAGGAGGCGTTGATCGAGCGCATCAAGGGCGTCCACGTGCTCGGCGTCCGCTCCAAGGCCCAGGTCAGCGCCCGTGTTCTGGACGCCGCCGACAAGCTGATGGCCGTCGCCGCCTTCTGCATCGGGACCAACCAGATTGATCTGGAAGCCGCCGCCGGGCGGGGGGTGGCGGTGTTCAACGCCCCCTATTCCAACACCCGCTCGGTCGTCGAGCTGGCGGTGGGCCTGACCATCGCCCTGCTGCGCGACGTCACGGACAAGTCCGCCGCCATGCACCGCGGCCAGTGGAACAAGTCGGCGACCGGATCGCGGGAGCTGCGCGGCAAGACCCTGGGCATCGTCGGCTACGGCGCCATCGGCTCGCAGCTGTCGGTGCTGGCCGAAGCGCTGGGCATGCGGGTGATCTTCCACGACAGGACCGAGCGGCTGGCGCTGGGCAACGCCCGGCGCATGCCCTCGCTGGAAGCCCTTCTGGCCGAGAGCGACGTGGTCAGCCTGCATGTCGACGGCCGGACCGACAACACCGCCCTGATCGGCGCCGCGGAGCTGTCGCGGATGAAGCCCGGCGCCCTGCTGCTGAACCTGTCCCGCGGCCATGTGGTCGATGTCGGCGCCCTGGCCCAGGCGCTGGGTTCGGGCCGGATCGGCGGCGCGGCCCTCGATGTCTTCCCCGACGAGCCGGCCACCAACGCCGATCCGTTCGACAGCCCCCTGCGCGGCCTGCCGAACGTCATCCTGACGCCACACATCGGCGGCTCGACCGAGGAGGCCCAGGAGGCCATCGCCGAGTTCGCGGCCGAGCGGTTGCTGGCCTATCTGAACCGGGGCGACACCACCTTCTGCGTCAACCTGCCCAATGTTCAGCTGGCCGAGGTCACGGGCGCCCACCGCATCCTGCACATCCACCGCAACCAGCCGGGCGTCCTGGCCGAGTTGAACCGCGCCCTGGCGGCGGCCGGGCTGAACATTCTCGGCCAGCATCTGAAGACCGACGAGCGCACGGGCTATGTCATCACCGACGTCGATCGCGACTACGATCCGTCTTCGCTGAAGGCCCTGCGCAGTGTGGCCGGGACGCTGCGTTTCCGGATGCTGCATTGAAAGCTTCCCCGGCGGCATCTTGCACACGCCGAAAAGCGGCGCAGAGTGCCCCCAACGGTCGCATGACGACCGAGGGAGGATCATCGATGTCTCGTTTCCTGCGCAACGCGGCCGCCGCCGCGCTGGCCGTCGCCGCCGTCGGCGCCTTCGCCACCGCCGCCAGCGCCCAAAGCTACAACCGCCTGGTCGTGTTCGGCGACAGCCTGAGCGACAACGGCAATCTGTACGCCGTGACCTTCGGAACGCAGCCGCTATCGCCGCCCTACTACCAGGGCCGCTTCTCCAACGGGCCGGTGTTCACCGAGCTGCTCGGCTTCTCCGCCGGCCGCTTCACCGCCGGCGCGCCGGTGTCCGGCAGCGTCAACTACGCCTTCGGCGGGGCCCGCACCGACAACGCCGCCAGCCCGCCCGGTATGCGCAATCAGTTGCTCGCCTACACCAGCGCCGGCGGCACCTTCGGGGCCAACGACCTGGTCAGCGTCCTCGGCGGCGCCAACAACATCTTCCAGGCCTTCCCCGGCGCGGCGGGGAACCCCGCCACGGCCCAGGCGACCATGCAGGCCGTGGCCGTCGGAGCGGCCGCCGACATCAACTTCATCGTCAATTCGGTCGCCGGCGCCGGCGCCGGCACCATCCTGGTCACCAACCTGCCGCGTCTGGGAATCACCCCCCAGTTCTCGGCGACCAACCCGCTCGTGGGTCCCGCCGGTTCGGCGCTCGCGGACTATTCGGGGACCACCTTCAACTCGGCCCTGTCGGCGGGCCTGTTCGGGGTCGCGGCCGCCAATCCGAACTCCAACATCATCCTGATGGATCTCTACAAGATCAGCGATCCGCTGGCGGGCAATCCGGGCCTGTTCGGTCTGACCAACGCCAAGGACGCCTGCTTCAACCAGATCACCCTGGCGGTCTGCTCCAATCCCGACAGCTATCTGTACTGGGACAGCGTGCACCCGACGGCCGCCGGTCACCGGCTGATCGCCTCCCTCGCCAACGACTATCTCTACTACGGCGACCTCGGAGCCCAGTCGACGGTCCAGGCCGAGACCGGCTTCCGCCAGCGCGAGGATCTTCTCGACGCCGCCAGCGAGGGCCTGTCTGCGCGTGGATCGTGGGAAGCCGGCACCCGCCTGACCTTCGGCGCCATCTATGACAGCGTCGATACCGACGCCCGGGGCGTGGTCGCCGCGGCCGAGGCCACCGGCTGGGGCGGGCGGGTCGGCATCGACCATGTCATGTCCGACACCATGCGCTTCGGCATCGCCGGGACGTTCCGGACCGCCGAGGTCGAGGCGGGGCCGATGGCCTTCGACGTCGAAACCTTCGCCTTCGACATGTACGCGGGCTGGCGCTCGGGCGGCCTCTTCGTCAACGCGGTCGTCGGCGGCTCGGTTGACCAGTACGACGACATCACCCGCGTCACCGCCCTCGCGCCCATCGTCCACAGCGGCGACACCGACGGCGGCAGCCTCGGCGCCCGGCTGCAGGCCGGGACCTGGTTCGACATGGGCGGCATCGCCCTGTCGCCCCGCGTGGCGGTCAACTTCGTCCGCACCGAGGTCAACGGCTATGTCGAACAGGGCGTGGCGGCCCAGTACGAGTATGAGGACCGCACCCTGGAATCGGCCAGCGGCGAGGTTTCGCTGCGCGCCGAGGGCGGCGGGGACGGCCTTGGTTTCTGGGTCGAGGGGGGCTATCGCGACAGCTTCGGCGACAGCCGCGACCCGGTCCGCGTGGGCATCGCAGGCAACCCGGCCCAGGTGCTGACGAGGGAGTTCGGCGACCCGTTCGGCGGCTCCATGATCGCCTCGGCCGGGCTCGAGGCGAACGTCGGACCCGGCACGGTCTCGGTCGGCTACCGCGGTCGCTTCGGCGACGAGGCCGACAGCCATGTCGGCGCGATCACCTTCCGTCTGCCGCTGTAACAGTTCGCCGCGGTCGCAGTCCAGGCGCGCTCCTTTCGGGGGGCGCGCCTTTTTTGCGCGTCTTGCTTTCTGTTGAATTCAAACAGCTATTTATGGTTACGCTGCGACCACCTGTCGCCCCTGCGGAACCTTTTCGGCCCCAAAGTCGCCCCGCCGGCCCCCTACACAGTCCGTCCTCCCGGTCGCCGGCCGAGAGGGTCGTGTGACTCGCGGCCCGTCGGCGCCTTCACCGCTCAATCCGAGCCGAAAAGACGGAGCTGACGCCGCCCATGCGACGCCTGTTGCCGACCGTCCGGTCGTTCCTCATCCATTCCGGCCAGGCCGCCGCCCTGGCCTCGGTCGCCGTGCTCGCCATGGCTGCCGCCCCTGCTTCCGAACGCCCGACCGACACGATCGAGATCGTGCTGCCCGCGCCGGAGGCCCCGCCTGTCACCGCAGTCGCCCAGCCGGCCGGCCCGATGACCCGGCTGATCGCCTTTGCGGCCCCGGTGAAAGGCTACGCCGTCAACTCGGCCTACGGTCTGCGTCGCCTCGCCAGCGAGGCCGTCGCCCGTCACCACAAGGGGGTCGATATCGCCGCCCCGCAGGGCACGACCGTCTTCGTCGCCTGCGAGGGCGAGGTGGTGCGCACCGGCTATGAGGCCGGCGGCTACGGCCGCTTCATCGAGGTGCGTCACCCGAACGGCATGACCACCCTCTACGCCCATCTGAGCCGGGTGGACGTGGCCCGCGGCGACCGCCTCGGACCGGGCGAGCGCATCGGCCTTGTCGGTTCGACCGGCCGCTCCACCGGCCCGCACCTGCATTTCGAGGTTCGCCGCAACGACTCCCAGGTCAACCCGACCTCGGTGCTCGGCCAGGCCTTCGAGATCGAGGTCGAAGCCGCCGTCTGAAGCGCTGCCGCAGGCCACGGTTTCTTCACCCCTTTGGCGGATATTGTCCGGCCATAAGGGGGCGATTTGGACCGTATCCTGTACTGCCTGACGACCATGCACGACTGGCGCTGGACGCTGGCGGCCGGCGTCCTGTGCATATTCGGACTCGCCACCGCCTTCCGGTTGCTGGTCGAGGCGCGGACGCTCTCGCGGGCCCGGCGGCGTGAGGTCGCCCTGCTCGGCGCAGTGGTCGGGGGCGTCGCGGCCTTCTCCACCCATTTCGTGGCCATGCAGGGCTATGACGCCGGCGGCGAGGTCCGCTACGGCCTGGCCCTGACGCTGCTGTCTCTGGCTCTCGGGGTCGGCGGCGTGGCGCTCGGCTCTATCATTGTGCTGGTCCGGAACAGCCGTCTGTATCGTGGCCTCGGCGGGGCGGTCGGCCTGTCCGGCGTCGCCGCCATGCATTTCGTCGGCGTCGCAGCGCTGGAACTGCCCGGACGCTCCGTCGTCTGGGATCCTGTCCTCGCCGGGGCCGCCGTCGCAGGCGGCCTCGCCGTCGCCATGGCGACCGGCCTTGTCGTCTACGGCAGGGGTATCTGGCGTTTTGGCGCGACCTGCGTCACCGGGGCGCTGTCCATCATCATCCTTCATTTCACCGCCATGAGCGCCATGGCGGTCACGCCCGAGGTGGCGGCTGCAGCGGCCGCCGGTCCCAGCCTGTCCGCCTCAAATATGCTGGCCGTGTTGACCGTCATGGTGGTGGGGATCGTGGGCGCCGCCGGAGCCGCCGCCTGGATGGGGTATTTCTCGCGCTCCAGCGCCCTCGACCAGATCCGCGAGGCCATCGACGCCATGCCGGACGGCCTCGCCTTCTTCGACGCCGAGGATCGGCTGGTGCTGTGGAACAACCGCTATGACGAGGTGAACCCGGAGCTGTCCTCCAACCTCCGCGCCGGCATGACCTTTCGCGAGATCGTCCAGATCGGCCTGAATGAAGGTCTGTACGCAGAGGCCAAGGGCCGCGAGGACGCCTGGATCGCCGAACGGATGCAGGCGCGCCGCGCCCTGTCCGCCATGATGGAGCAGCGCATCTCGGGCGACCGCTGGCTACGCGTCGCCGACCGTCGCACCGCCGCCGGCGGCATCGTCACCGTCTGCACCGACATCACCGACCTGAAGAACGACGCCCAGGCCCTGGTCGAGGCGCGCGACGCGGCCCAGGCGGCGAACGCCGCCAAGAGCCAGTTCCTGGCCAATATGAGCCATGAGATCCGCACGCCGCTCAACGGCGTCATCGGCCTGGCCCAGGCCCTGTCCAACACCAGCCTGACGGCGCAGCAGACGGAAATGCTGGAACTGATCCAGTCGTCAGGGCGGACCTTGCAGGTGCTCCTCAGTGACATCCTGGATCTGGCGCGGGTCGAGTCGGGTCGGCTGGAACTGTCCGAAGAGGCGTTCGACCTCGGGCGCGCCGTGCGCGACGCCGCCCAGCTCTACGAGGCGTCGGCGCGCGAGAAGGGGCTGCAGTTCTTCGTCGAGATCGCCCCCGAGATGGATTGCTGGATCCACGGCGACCTCGTGCGCCTGAAGCAGATCCTGACCAACCTGGTTTCCAACGCCGTCAAATTCACCAGCGAGGGCTTTGTCAGCCTGACCGCCGCCCCGGGACCCGCCCGGGACGGCGCCCCGACCCTGCGCTTCTCGATCGAGGACACCGGCATCGGCTTCGACTGCCAGACCCGCGAGCGACTGTTTAGCCGCTTCGAGCAGGCCGACGGCGCCATCACCCGCAAATTCGGCGGCTCGGGCCTCGGCCTCGCCATCTCGCGCCAACTGGCCGAAATGATGGGCGGCGACCTCGACTGCGAGAGCGAGCCCGGAGGCGGCTCGGCCTTCATCCTGACCGTGCCGTTCAAGGTGGCGAGGACGCCGGCGTCGACCGCCGAGGGACTGGTCGAGAGCGAGGCCGCCGGAGGCACCGTCCGGGTGCTGCTGGCCGACGACCACCCGGTCAACCGCCGCGTGGTCGAGATGATCCTGGGCCAGGCGGACGTCGCCCTGACCTCGGTCGAGGACGGCGCGCAGGCCCTACAGGCGGCTCGGGACGGCGATTACGACATCATCCTGATGGACATGCAGATGCCGGTCATGGACGGGCTGACGGCGACGCGGGAAATCCGTCTCCACGAAGCGGCCATGGGTCTCGGGCGCTGCCCGATCGTAATGCTGACCGCCAACGCCCTGCCCGAGCATATCGCCTCCGCCGAAGCCGCGGGCGCCGACCTGCACCTGCCCAAGCCGTTCGACGCCGCAGAGCTGATGAATCTGGTCGTCAGCCTGCCCCAGGCGATGGCCAAGTCGATGGCGGCCTGAACCTCCTGACCTATTCGTAGCCGTGCGCAGCCTCGTTGATGACCTGCGAGGGCATGGACGAGAAGTCGACGCTGACCGGCTGGGCCGCCTTGGCGCGGAAGGTCTTGATGACGTGCTCGAGGCGGCGGCGCACCTCGCGCTCGGCCTCGGTCCCGGTGTCCAGGTTCAGCGGGGCCAGACAGAAGTCGATGATGGCCGTGGGGTTGTCCAGGGGTTGCATGGTCTCTCTCCTGCTTACTCGGCCGCCACGAACTGGGCGGTCTCGGTGGAATCCTTGAGGGCAGTCGTCGACGACTGGCCGCTCGAGATGACGGTGGCGACCTGGTCGAAATAGCCGGTGCCGACCTCGCGCTGATGCCGGGTGGCGGTGTAGCCGGCGGCCTCATTGGCGAATTCCCGCTGCTGCAGTTCGGAATAGGCGGCCATGCCGCGGTCGCGGTAGCCGCTGGCCAGTTCGAACATGCCGTTGTTGAGGCTGTGGAAGCCGGCCAGGGTGACGAACTGGAATTTGTAGCCCATGGCCCCCAGCTCGCGCTGGAATTTGGCGATGGTGGCGTCGTCGAGTTTGGCCTTCCAGTTGAACGAAGGCGAGCAGTTGTACGCCAGCAGCTTGCCCGGATGCTCCCTGTGCACGGCCTCGGCGAAGCGGCGGGCGTCGTCCAGATCGGGATGCGAGGTCTCCCACCACAGGACGTCGGCGTGTTTGGCGTAGGACAGGCCGCGGGCGATGCAGTGGTCCAGGCCGGTGCCGGGCTTGAGCCGGAAGAAGCCCTCGGGCGTGCGGTTATCCCGGTCGATGAAGGGGTGATCGCGCTCGTCCACGTCCGAGGTGATCAGCTGGGCCGACTCGGCGTCGGTGCGGGCCACGATCAGGGTCGGAGCGCCCATGACGTCGGCGGCCAGGCGGGCGGCGATCAGATTGCGCTCATGCGCCTGGGTCGGGATCAGCACCTTGCCGCCGAGGTGGCCGCATTTCTTCTCACTGGCCAGCTGGTCCTCGAAATGGACACCCGCGGCGCCGGCCTCGATGAAGGCCTTCATGATCTCGAAGCTGTTCAGCGGCCCGCCGAAGCCGGCCTCGGCGTCGGCGACGATGGGCACGAACCAGTCGCGTTTGGCCCCGCCCTCGGCGTGTTCGATCTGGTCGGCCCGCTGCAGGGTGCGATTGATGCGGCGGCACAGTTCCGGCGCGGCGTTGGCCGGATACAGCGACTGATCAGGGTACATGGCCCCGGCGGTGTTGGCGTCGGCGGCGACCTGCCAGCCGGACAGATAGATGGCCTTCAGCCCGGCGCGGACCATCTGCATGGCCTGGTTGCCGGTGACGGCGCCCAACGCATTGATGAAGGGCTCCTCGTGCAGCAGTTCCCACAGCCGGTTGGCGCCGCGCTCGGCCAGGGTGTGGGTGATCGGGATTGAACCACGCAGGCGCAGGACGTCCTCCGGCGTATAGGGGCGTTCGATGCCGTCGAAACGGCCGACGGGCGAAGGAACGAGATGGGCGAAGCTGGTCATGTCGGTCTCGGCTCGGGGAAGCGGCCATCGCCGCGGGTCTCGAGAAGCAGAACACGCCAAAGTCATGAATGACACATCCGGAGGGCCTTCTTTCGCGTCATTCAGTCACGATGTGACATGAATTGTTAAGTCATATTGTGACAATCTCGAACTATGGACGCCGCCGCCGATCGCAAGCTGTTCCTTGGAGGCCGCCTCAAACGGTTGCGCCGCGACCTGGCCCTGACCCAGACCGCCATGGCGGTCGATCTGGGCGTCTCCCCCTCCTATCTGAACCATATCGAGCGCAATCAGCGGCCCGTCTCGGCGCAGTTGCTGCTTCGCCTTGCCGACACCTATGACGTCGATCTGCGCACCCTTGGCCAGTCGGCCGGCCCCGCGTCCGAGGCCGAGCTCGCCGAGGCCTTCGCCGATCCGGTGTTCCAGGGTCTGGCGGTGCCGCGCCACGAGATCGTCCAGCTGGCCGAGGACCAGCCCGCCGCCGCCGACGCCCTGCTCCGCCTCTATCGCGCCTTCGCCGACCGCCGCGCCCGCGACGGCGCCGAGGCCGGCCCCGGCGACGACAGCCCCGCCGACTGGGTCCGGGAGTACGTCCAGGCCCGCCGCAACCATTTCCCCGAACTCGACGCGCTCGGCGAAATCCTCGCCGGGACCCTCGCCGCCGACGCTCCCGGCGAACCTTTCGAGACCCGCGTCCGAGCCCGCCTGCAGGCTCTCCACGGCCTCAGCGTCCGCACCCTGCCGGCCGAGGTCATGGTCGAATGGACCCGCCGCTACGATCCGCACCGCAAGCGGCTGCTCCTGTCCGAGACCCTCGGCCCCGCCTCCCGCGCCTTCGCCGTCGCCTTCCAGCTGGCCCTGTCCGAGCACGACGCCGAACTGACCGCCCTCGCCGACGCCGCCTCCGCTCCCGACGAGGCCACCCGCCGCCTGCTCAAGGTGTCCCTGACCAACACCCTCGCCGCCGCCGTCCTGATGCCCTACGGCCCCTTCCAGCGCACGGCGGAGGACACCGGCTACGACCTCGGCCGGCTGCAGGCGCGGTTCGGGGTCAGCTTCGAACAGGCCGCCCACCGCCTGACCACCCTGTCGCGCCCCACGGCGCGCGGCGTGCCCTTCTTCCTCATGCGGGTCGACCAGGCGGGCAACATCTCCAAACGGTTCGCGTCGGGCGCCTTCCCCTTTTCACGCTTCGGCGGGGCCTGCCCGCGCTGGCGCCTGCATTCCGCCTTCCGCACGCCGGGCCGCGTCGTCACCCAGATCATCGAGACGCCGGACGGCGGCCGCTGGTTCACCCTCGCCCGCACCGTCGACCGCCAGGGCCATGACGCCTTCACCGAGGGCCACGACCTCGCCATCGGGCTGGGCTGCGAGCTGAAACACGCCCACCGCCTGACCTACGCCCGCGGCCTCGACCTGACCGCGCCCGAGGTCACCCCCATCGGCCCCGCCTGCCGCCTCTGCCACCGCCATCCCTGCGCCGAACGCGCCGCCCCGCCCGTCGACCGGCCTTTGGTCGTGGATGACTGGGCCAAGTCGGTCAGTCCGTATCCGTTTGCCGGGCATGAGTCCGGAAAGGCCGCTGCGGCGGGCGGACCGTCAGCCGGCTAGACCCGCCCCCGGCCGGACAAACAGGTCGGGCGCCTCGAGCGCGTCGCGGACGGCCGGGAGTCGGTTTCGGCTGATGGGCAGCGGACTGGCCTCATGCATCAGCAACCGGCCCCGCCCGCCGTCGCGCTCGAAGCCGCGGACATGGGACAGGTTGGCGATCACCGAGCGATGGACCCGCAGGAAGCTCGCCGGCAATTCCGCCTCAAGCCGGTCGAGACGGGCGGCGTGCAGCAGCCGTCGGCCGTCCGTCAGCCGCAGCTCGACATAGTCGTCCGCCCCGACCACGGCGATGATGTCGCCAAGCGGCACCCGCTCGACCCCGCGTGAGGACGCCACCGTCAGGCAGTTCGGCCGGGCGGCGGCGCGGGTGAGAGCGGCTTCCCGCTCGCGATCCTCGCGGCCCAGCCGGACGACCTCGGCCATCAAGAGAGGAAGAATGAGGCCCGCGGCGAACAGGAAATAGGACAGGTCGATCAGCCAGACGGGGAACAGCAGACCGATCCCCATAAAGACCCCGAGGTAGGCCAGGGCAAGGCGCGCGCCCGGCCGGCGGTGGAGCACAGCAATGGCGGCCACCGTGGCCGACAGCGCCACGCCAATCATCAGGGCGAGCCCGCTTTTCAGATCGAAGCCGGGGGCGAATCCGCTTGCGCCCACGGCGACCACGGCAAGGGCGACCAGCGGCCTGCGCGCCCGCGGCCAGAAACGCGTCACCACATATGACACGAGCAGAAGCGCGAAGGCGGCGGTCAGCACCCAGATTCCGACCAGTCGCCAGCCGTGAAACGGATAGGCGTAGGGAACGAGAGTCCGCAGGCTTTCAAGGATCGCTTGCAGACCCGGGACGGCGGCCATGGCCGCCAGCACCAGGCTGGAACCGGTGCGGCGCAGACTGTGAATGACGCCGAAGCCAAAGGCGGCCGCGAACAGGGCGCCGGCGGCGGCGAAGGTGATCGCCAGCGGAACCGTGCGCGACGGCCAGGGCCAGGGGGCGACCAGAATGCCCGCGATGGGGCGGTCCAGCCGCACCGCGCCGTGAAACGACGACATGCGGATCACGACGACATTGTCGGCGGGACGCCACATCCGCTCGGGGATGGGGAAGGCGGCTTCGTAGCGGCCCGGCGCTTCTGACGATCGCGAGACGCCAGGCCGCCCGTTCGCGCCCAGCCTCTGATCGTTCAGCCAGACCTCGGAGGAGGCGACCCCGACGACATACAGGGCCGCGGGATCGTCACGGGGCGGACGAGGCACGACCGAGCGCAGCCATAGCTCGCGCCCTTGCGGGTCGATGACGCCCTCCACCGGGTGACAGTCATGAAGGATGGGCGCAGCGGCGCCAGGCTCGCCGCGACACGACTGCCAGATCGCCTCCTGCGCCCGCAACGCTGTCGGCAGCGAGGCCAGAAGGATCGTGAAGAGAAGCATCCGCCACATGGTGGAGAGCCTATCGTGTCATTCGCCGGAAAGCGCCGCCGTTCGCCGATGGAGACGCGCCATTCGCCGATGCGCGTCCAACGGGGTCGGAAGTCCTGCTTCAACCGCGGTCATGACCCGGACATCGCTGAACCGCCGCTCCATGCTCGCCGTCGCCGGCCTCGCCCTGCCCGGCCTCGCCCTTCCGTGGACAGCCCACGCACAGGAACCGGCCGGCCCGTTCCGCTTCACCGCGGCGAACGGCGAGGAAACGGACGCCGAACGCGGCTTCTTCGAGGTCCCCGAGGATCGGCGCATCCCCGGCTCGCGCCGCATCCGCCTCGGCTATGTGCGCTTTCCCTCGACCTCGCCGAATCCGGGGCCGCCGATCGTCTACCTCGCCGGCGGTCCGGGCGGGTCCGGCGCCGGCGCAGCCCGGGGGCCGCGGTTCCCGATCTTCATGGCCCTGAGGGCGGTGGCGGACGTTATCGCCTTTGACCAGCGCGGGACGGGGTTGTCGGCCCACATTCCCGACCGGCCTGCATCCACCGCGCCCTTCCCCGCCCTGACCCGCGACGCCACGACCGCATGGTTCCGGGACGAGATGCAGAAGGCCTGGGTGGACTGGACCGGCGCCGGCGTCGCCATGGCGGGATACAACACAGAACAGAACGCCGACGACATCGAGGACCTGCGCCGTCATCTCGGCGTCCGGACCCTCAATCTGTGGGGCATCAGCTACGGAACCCACCTCGCCCTCTCGGTGCTGAAGCGGCATCCGCGATCGATCGGCTGCGTCGCCCTCGCCAGTCTCGAAGGTCAGGACCAGACGATCAAGCGGCCGGCGCACATCGACGCCTTCCTGGACCGTGTGGATCGTCTGATGGGCGCCGACCCGGTCGCCCGCGCCGCGATCCCAAACCTGCCGGCGCTCATGCGCCGCGTGCATGAGCGACTTGAAGCCGATCCGGCGACCGTGACCGTGGCCGGGCAGGATGGCCCCGTCGAGCTCAGGATCGGCGGCTTCGGGGTGCAACTCATGGCCTCCGGGATGGTCGCCAACCCGCCGTCGCTGTCCATGCTGCCGGGCCTCTACCTTGCCCTCGACGCCGGGATGACGGACGTGCTGGCGTCCCTTTTCCCGCGACCGCGCAGCTTCTTCGGCATTTCAGGCATGCCGGAGGCGATGGACCTCGCATCGGGCGTTTCGCCGGGTCGCCTGGCGATGATCGAACAGGAGGCCAGGACGGCGGTTCTGGGCGACGCCTTCAACTTCCCCATGCCCCATCTGCTGGCCGCGATCCCCGGCGTGGATCTCGGCGAGGATTTCCGGGCGCCGATCCGCATCGACACGCCCGCTCTTCTCGTCGCCGGCTCGCTCGACGGCCGCACCCCGCTGGAAGAACAGGCCGAGGTGATCGCGCAGTTCCGGAACCGGTCGCAGGTGCGGGTCGAGAACGCCGGCCACAACGTCTTCGAGGCGCATCCGGAGGTTCAGGCGCTGCTGGTGCGCTTCTTCCGGGGGGACCCGGTCGGCGACACCCGACTGGCCTTGCCGCCCCCGACCTTCGCGGTCGCCTGAGGACCGACGCGGACGCCCTGCGTCGGGTCTATCAGCTCAGGCTTTGGTCAGGCCTGCGCCCGGTCGAGGGCGCGCCGCGCCGCGTCCAGCTCCCCCGCCATGACGGACTTCAGCCGCCGGGGCGCGACGATCTGGACCTGCTCGCCCCAGGTGAACAGATGCCAGGCCAGCTCGCGCATGCCCGAGGCGCGGAAGCGGACCACCACGCCCCCGTCCGGCTGGTCCTCGAGGGTCTGGGTGGGGTGCCAGCGCCAGGCCCGCGCCTCGGCCGCGCCGTCCGGCGTGACCCGCAAGACCACGTCCTCGATCTCGTCCTGATAGATGCCGAAGGACTGGCTGGCGAAGGCCTGCAGGTCAAAATCGGCCGGCGGAGACGCCACCCCCTCCTCCCCCCGGACGGCGCTCATCCGGTCGAGGCGGAAGGTCTGGATGCGGCCGCTCTCGCGGTCGGCGGCGACCAGATAGTTGGCGCGGCCGAACATCACCCCGCACGGGGCCACGCTGCGGCTGCGCGCCTCGGCTCCGGGTCGGCTGTAGATGAAGCCCAGCGGCCGGCCCGCCAGAATGGCCTGACGGATCTCGGCCAGCACCGCCTCGTCGGCCGAGGGCCGCGGCCCGGCCTGGACGGCGATGGTCTCGGCCCGCACCAGGGCCTCCAGATCGGGCGCCAGCCGGTTCAGGGTGGTCGAGCGCATGGCCGACTTCAGCTTGCGCTCCAGCCCCTCCAGCGCCGCCGCGCGCCCGGGCTCGCCGCTGGCCCGCAGCGCCTGCGCCGCCCGCGTCAGTTCGATCAGTTCCCCGGTGGTCGGGGCCTGTTCGAAGGCCGACAGACCGCCGCGGATGCGCCAGCGCTTGTTCGGCGGGTCCGAGACTTCCTCGGTCTGGGGGAACAGGCTGATCACCGCATCGCGCAGCCGTTCGGCGGTACGGCGCCCGACGGCCAGATCGCGTTCGATCTCGCCGATCGTCACCCCCTCGGCGCTGGCCGCCATGCGCCGGGCGAGGTCGAGAACCAGGGCCGCCTTGTCGTGTCTCATGGGTCGAGAAGAGCATACGTCCGATTTTGACGCAACGCTGCTTCATAGTCGAACCATCGACAGAAACACCGCTTCAGGAGTTCCTTCCATGGCCCGCACCTTCGCCCCCCACGCCGCCGTTTCCGCCTCCCGCTATCTGATCGTGCCCTGCGAGGCCGACGGCTGCGGCGACCTCGCCGTCATCTGGGACCGGCTGGAGGAACAGGTGATCGACGTCATCGACGCCCGCCTGTCCGCCCGCTACGCCGACGAGGACGCCCTGTGGGACGAGGCCCGCCCGGCCTTCGCCCCGGCCGATGACTTCCGCATGGCGGCCTGAGGTGGCGCTGGCCCTGTGGGCGGTCGGCGGCGTCTTCGTCCTCGTCTTCTTCGGGACCTGGGCGATCCAGATCGCCGTGTGGCTGATTCAACTGGCGCTGCGCCTCATCGGCGGACTGGCGGTGCTGGCGTTCGGCCTCGTCTCCCTGCTGGCGCTGGCCTTCCTTGATCGCGACGAGCTTCGGCGGATCTGGCGTCGCCGGCAGGCGGACGCGGCCGTCACAGCGACCCTGGCGCGCGAGCGCTGGTCCTGAAGCGCCGGCCGGCCCGGGTGGACCCTATCCGGGATACCGGGCCCGCAGCTGTTCCACCGAAGAGACCGCCATCTGCTTCAGGACGGTCGGGTCCACGTCGGACAGCCTGTTGACGTAGACGCAGCCCTTGCCGGCCTTGTGCTTGCCCAGACGGGACAGCAGATCGCCCCGGTCCTCGTCGCAGCCGGACAGGTAGAAGACCAGATTGGCCTTGCGCGGCGAGAACCCGACCAGCGGGGCGTCTCCCTCGTGGCCGCTGGCGTAGCGGTAGTGATACGCCCCGAAGCCGACGATCGACGGCCCCCACATCACCGGCGGCTCCCCGGTCGCCTCGGCCAGCAGGGCGCAGGCGGCCTCGGCGTCGGCGCGGCGCTTCGGATCCTCGACGGCAGCGATGAACGCGGCCGCCGAGACGCCTGTGGGTTTGGTTTTCGGTTCGGCGGCCATGAGATCAGTTCGCCGGTGCGATGGTGTACTCATGTGGTCGAAGTTCGGATTGATCCACTTCGAAGAGATATCCGATCACCGTCAATGGAACGCCAAGCTCGTCCGCGAGACGCGGGACACAACCACGATCGCCGATCAGGGACCCATCAGGCTTACGAGCAGGAGCGCGCACTGCGCCGCCGCCCAACGCCCCCTCATGAACGAGGCGGATGATCGGGAGCCGGCCCACCCAACTGCTCCCGCCGCCGCCCAGTCCCCGGTTCCAGAGTTCAACCTCGTGGCCATCCCCAAAGCCTAAGATGAACATCGGCTCAGCGTGCCAAGGCCCCCGTCTGGCCTTGGTGACGATACACGCGGTTTCGATCCGCCGGGTGTCCGAAAAACTGTGCGCGTGTCGCGATTGCCCAATCCCTGCGGCGCGATGAACAACGCGATCTGGATAGACCGCGACGCCGGCGTTCGCGTCCCAGCCGAACCCTGCGACCACGGAGGCCGCTCCTAGCCCGACCATGAAGAGACCCATGCGAGTGGAAGATTTGCCCTTCTGCATGAGGTAAAGCGCGACCACTCCGAGGGCCATCGGCGCCGCTGTGAGAAAGAAACCCACTGCCGACACTTCGGGCCACCAGACCAGGGGTGGCTCGGCGAGGCTTCTTCCAAAGGCTGACAGGTGCCTGCCACCGCCCAGCAAGAACATGAGAGTGGTGAACGCCGCCCACCCAACGACAAGGGTCGTCGCAGGCCAGTTCGCCAACCCTTGGCCAGGATGCCTCATGGCCTCACAGCGCCTTCACGATCCCCTCGACCATCTTCTTGGCGTCGGCGAACAGCATCATGGTGTTGTCCCGGAAGAACAGCTCGTTTTCCACGCCCGCATACCCCGCCGCCATGCCGCGCTTGATGAACAGCACCGTCCCCGCCTTCTCCACGTCCAGCACCGGCATGCCGTAGATCGGGCTCTGCGGATCGGTCTTGGCCGCCGGATTGGTGACGTCGTTGGCGCCGATGACGAAGGCGACGTCGCAGGAGCTGAACTCGCTGTTGATGTCCTCCAGCTCGAACACCTCGTCATAGGGGACATTGGCCTCGGCCAGCAGCACGTTCATATGGCCCGGCATACGGCCCGCGACAGGGTGGATGGCGTATTTCACCTCGACGCCCTCCCCCTTCAGCTTGTCGGCCATCTCGCGCAGCGCGTGCTGGGCCTGGGCCACGGCCATGCCGTAGCCGGGGACGATGATGACCTTGGAGGCGTTCTTCATGATGAAGGCCGCATCCTCGGCCGAGCCCTGTTTGACCGGCCGGCTCTCGACGTGGCCGGCCGCGGCCGCGGCGCTGTCGCCGCCGAAGCCGCCGAGGATCACCGAGATGAAGCTGCGGTTCATGCCCTTGCACATGATGTAGCTGAGGATCGCGCCCGAGCTGCCGACCAGCGCCCCGGTGATGATCAGGGCGATGTTCTCCAGCGTGAACCCCAGCGCCGCCGCGGCCCAGCCGGAGTAGGAGTTGAGCATCGACACCACCACCGGCATGTCCGCGCCGCCGATGGGGATGATCAGGGTCGCGCCGAGGATCAGGGCGATGATGAACACCCCCCAGAAGGCCCAGACCGCCGTCCCGCCGGTGCCGATCAATATGCCGATCAGGAACACCAGCCCCAGCGCCAGGCCGATGTTGATCAGGTGTCGCGCCGGCAGCAGGATCGGCGTCCCGGACATCCGCCCGTCCAGCTTGGCGAAGGCGATGACCGAGCCGGTGAAGGTGATCGCCCCGATGGCCACGCCGAGGCTCAGCTCGATCAGCGACAGGGTCTTGATGCCGACGGCCCCGTCGCTGGCGACCGTGGCGATGCCGAAGCTCTCCGGCGCATAGACGGCGCCGATGGCCACCAGACAGGCGGCCATGCCGACCAGCGAGTGGAAGGCCGCCACCAGCTGCGGCATCTGGGTCATCTGCACCCTGGCGGCGATCAGGGCCCCCGCCCCGCCGCCGAGGATGACGCCCCCCGCGATCAACGCCAGGGTCAGGGGGTCGAGGACGTCGCCGGCCCACAGGGTCGCCAGCGTCACCGCCACGGCCAGGGCCATGCCGATCATGCCCAGCGTATTGCCGCGCCGGCTCGTCTCGGGGCTGGACAGCCCGCGCAGGCTGAGGATGAACAGGACGCCGGAGACCAGATAGGCCAAGGCCGCGATCGATGCGTTCATATTGCTCGGTGTCCCCTCATCGTCGCGCTCATTTCTCCGCCGGCGGCGGACAGGCCGTCCGCGCCAGTCGCCACAGCGCCGCGGCGATGAACAGCGGGCCGACGAAGACCACCGCCCAGTCCCAGATGCTCATCTGCTTTTCCTGCGCCACGATGCGCAGCAGGATTGAAGCGAACAGCAGCACCACCCCGCAGTCGAGGAAACGCAGCTTGCGGATGGCGTCCTTCTCGCCCAGCCAGCTCCACAGCCACAGCCCGCCCCCGATCGCCGTGGCGACCCAGGACGCGCCGACCGCAAACTGCTGGACGTCGACGATCATCCGGCTTCCGCGGCTTTCGGCGGCGCAGGCGGCCGTTCCTTCTTGCGGTACATGGCCAGCATGCGCCGGGTGACCATGAAGCCGCCGAAGATGTTGACGCTGGCCAGGGTCACGGCCGCGACGCCGGCCCCCTTGGCGATCCAGCCGTCGTCGCCGCCGGCCGCCGCCGCCGCGATCAGTCCGCCGACCACGATCACCGACGAAATGGCGTTGGTCACCGCCATCAGCGGCGTGTGCAGCGCCGGCGTCACCGACCAGACGACATAGTAGCCGACGAAGATCGCCAGCACGAAGATGGCGAGGCGGAAGATGGTGGGATCGACGTGTTCCATCAGCCTTTGACTCCTTCATGCACCACGGCCCCGCCGTGGGTCACCGCCGCCGCCTTGAGGATCTCGTCCTCCAGATCGACCGTCAGCGCCCCGTCCGCCACCATCAGCCCCACGAAGGCCGACAGGTTCCGCGCATACAGGGCCGAGGCGTCGGCCGGGATGCGGCCCGCCATATTGGTCCAGCCGACGATCTGCACGCCGTTGGCCGTGGTCACCACCTCGCCCGGCTTCGCCCCCTCGACATTGCCGCCGTTGTCGATGGCCAGGTCGACCAGCACGCTGCCCGGCTTCATCGAGGCGACATGCGCCGCCGTGACCAGCACCGGCGCCGCGCGCCCCGGGATCAGGGCGGTGGTGATGACGATGTCCTGCTTGACGATGTGCGAAGCGGTCAGCTCGGCCTGTTTGGCCTGATACTCCGCCGACATCGGCTTGGCGTAGCCGGCGGCGGTCTCGGCGGCCTTGAACTCCTCGTCCTCGACAGCGACGAATTTCGCCCCCAGCGACTCGACCTGCTCCTTCGAAGCCGGGCGCACGTCGGTGGCCGTGACCACCGCCCCCAGCCGCCGCGCCGTGGCCACGGCCTGCAGCCCGGCCACCCCCGCCCCCATGACGAAGACCTTGGCCGGGGCGACCGTGCCCGCCGCCGTCATCATCATCGGAAAGCCCTTGCCGAAGGCGTAGGCCGCCTCGATCACCGCGCGGTATCCCGCCAGATTGGCCTGGGACGACAGGGCGTCCATCACCTGGGCCCGCGAAATCCGCGGCACGAACTCCATGGCGAAGGCGGTGACGCCCTGGCCGGCCAGCGCCGTCACCGTCTGCTTGTCGCGATACGCATCCAGCAGGGCCACGACCACCGCGCCCGGCTTCAGGGCGCTGGTCTCCTGCGCCGTCGGCCCGCGCACCTTGAGCAGGATGTCGGCCCCGTCCAGCACCCCCTTGATGTCCTTGGCCACGGTCGCGCCCGCGGCGGCGTAGTCGGCGTCGGGAATGGACGAGCCGGTCCCCGTCCCGGTCTCGACCGTCACGGTTGCGCCCAGCGCGATCAGCTTCTTCACCGTTTCCGGAGTGGCGGCGCAGCGCGTCTCGCCATCACGGCGTTCGCGGGTCACGGCGATGGCGACAGCCAAGCGAATCCCTCCGTCATCTCTCGACGTGGAACGTTAGGCTTATCCGGGAGGGGCCGTAAAGCGGGCGCTCAAGCAGCGAGCGACCGCGTCGCAAGCGTTAGCGCTGCCTAATGCTGCGTCTTCTTCTTGCGCAGCGCGAAAATCCCGACGGCCAGCAGCACCACCGCCGAGATCGCACCCGCCATGAAGCTGCCGCCCGGCTGGAACCACATCACCAGGAAGAGGACGGAGACCGCGACGGCCAGCGAGCCCCACTTGGCCAGACCCATGAACAGGTCGAACGTCGACGCCTGTTCGCTGATCTCCTGCGAGCCGCGGATATAGTCGTCGTGCGCGTGGGCGTCGGAGTGGTGCGGGTCGGCCATGATCGGGTCCGGGAATCTGAAAGGCGTTGGCGCCCTTATAGCGGGGCCGGCCGCACGCTCAAGCGGGCGGCGACAATTCGCGCCGGCGCCTTAGTCCAGCGCCGCCAGCACGTCGCGGGTGAAGGCGATGTGGTCGAACCGCTTCCCGGCCGGGTCCTCGCCGCGCCGGACGATGACGATGTTCCGGCTCGGCACGATGACGACGTACTGGCCGCGGTTGCCGTTGGCCGAGATGGCGTCGGCGGGAATACCCTCCGACTTGTCGAACAGCCAGAAGGTCGCGCCATACCCCTGCTCCCCGTTCGGCTGGGGAGCGGAGGGCCGGGACACATAGTCGAGCCAGCCTTCGGGCAGGATGCGTTCGCCATCCACCATGCCATCGTCCAGATACAGCTGCCCGAACCGGGCCAGATCGCGCGCCGTGGTCCAGACCTGGCTCGACAGCATGTAGTTTCCCCGCCAGTCGGTCTCGGCCCAGGTGTCGTGCATGCCCAGCCGCCGGAACAGCTCGGCCGGCGGATGGCGCCCGAAAGTCGGCGCGATGCTCAGCACCGCCAGCAGGGTGTCATTGTTGGCGTAGCGGTATCGGCTCCCCGGCGGCGCGATCAGCGGCCAGGTCGTGGCTTGCTCGTCCACGCCGACCCCGCCGAAATACAGGCCGTCGGTGCGATTGCCCGCGGTGTCGCTGGTCAGGCCGGAAGCCATGCGCATGAGCTGGTCCAGGGTTATGGCCGACCGCGGATCGCCGGGGGTCCGCCAGTCGGCGATGGCGGCGGGCGCGTTCACATCCGCTTCCCCTCGCTGGACGGCCGCGCCGATCACCGTCCCCGCCAGCGACTTGGCCACCGACCAGGTCCGCTGCGGCGTGTCGGCGTCGAAGCCCTCGGCGTATTCCTCGGCCACGATCCGGCGATCCTGAACCACCAGCACGGCGGTGGTGTTGATCCCCGCGCCGTAGCGGTCGCCCTCGAAGACCTGCTGGACCGCCTCGTTCAGCAGGGCGGCGTTTCCCTCAGGATCGCCCGTGGCGAACGCGACATTGGCCCGGGGCGACAGCGGGGGATTCGCCTCCGCTTCCCCATCCCAACCCACGGGCATGACGGCGCAGCCCCGACCGGCCCGGTACACGGCCACGCGCGGCGGCATGGCCTCTTCCCAGGCGACCCGGACGCTGTGCGACAGCACCTCGGCGGGCATTTCGCGAACGAGGGCGTCGAGCTCGGGATAGATGCCCACCAGCTCATTGGCCTCGACGCTCTCGACCGTGCGGGAGGCGCCCGCCGCCTCGGCGTTCTTCAGCGCCCCGCAGACCATCAGCGCCTTGTAGCCGGCCGCCATCGACCGCGTGGCCGGCGTCGGCTCAGCCGGCGGCGTCTGGGCGAGCGAAGGGCCGGCAATGACGGCGGCGGCGGCGAGGATCAGGATGCGCATGACCGGGACGCTCGCCCGGCCCCGTGCCCGCGTCAACGCTCCGTCGTCACACCAGCGCCTCGAACCGGTCGATCAACCCCTCCAGCCGCTTCGTGCCGATGGTCCAGAAGGCCGGATCGCGCGGGTTCAGCCCGAACGGCGCCAGCGCCTCGACGTAGCCCTTCGACCCCCCGGCCGCGAGCAGCTCGCGATACAAGGGCGTGAAGCCCGCCGGGTCCTTGGCCCGGGTCTCCATCAGCGCCGCCACCAGCAGGTCCCCGAAGGCGTATGCGTAGACATAGAAGGGCGAGTGGACGAAGTGGCTGACATAGCTCCACCAGTGCTCATAGCCGGCGTTCAGCGTCACCGCCGGACCCAGCGACCCGCCCAGTTCCTCCAGCCAGATTTCGCCGATCCGCTCGACCGACAGCTCGCCCCCCGCCCGTTCGTCGTGGAACCGCGTCTCGAAGCGGTGGAAGGCGATCTGGCGGATCACCGTGTTGAGCCCGTCCTCGATCCGCCCGGCCAGCAGGCCGCGCTGCTCCGCCGCCGGCGCCGTCGCCAGCAGCCGGTCGAAGGTCAGGCCCTCGGCGAAGATCGAGGCCGTCTCGGCCAGGGTCAAAGGCGTATCGGCCAGCAGGGACCCCTGCCCCGCCGCCAGCGTCTGGTGCACCCCGTGCCCCAGCTCATGCGCCAGCGTCAGCACGTCGCGCCGCTCGCCCATCCAGTTCAGGAACACATAGGGGTGGCGGTCCGAGGTCACCGGGTGGGCATAGGCCCCCGACTGTTTCCCCGGCCGCGCCCGCCCGTCGATCCAGGGCTTGTCGAAGAACCCCCGCGCCCGGTCGGCGAACTCGCCGCCGAGGTCGGAGAAGCTCTCCAGCACCAGCTCCCTGCCTTGCGCCCAGTCGTAACCGCGCGGGGCCGTCGTCTCGATCGGGGCGTTGCGATCCCACTGATCCAGCGTGGTCTTGCCCATGGCGCGGGCCTTGAGCGCGTAATAACGGTGCGACAGGCGCGGATAGGCCGCGGCGACCGCCTCGGCCATGGCGTCGACCGCCTCGCCGTCCACCTCATTGGCCAGGTGGCGACTGTCGGCCGGGCGTTTGAAGCCGCGCCACCGGCCTTCCAGCGCATGGTCGGCGGCCACGGTGTTGATCACCAGCGCCATGGTCTGCACCCGCGCGGCCAGCGCCTCGTTCAGCCCCTCGGCCGCCGCCCGGCGCCGCTCGCCCTTGGGGTCGGACAGCCGGTTCAGCGCCTCCGACAGGGTCAGTTCGTCCTTGCCGGCCCTGACCTTCATCGCCGCCAGCGTCTCGTCGAACAGCCGCGGCCACTGGGCGCTGATCGGCCCGCGCTCGGCGAGGAAGGTCTCCAGTTCGTGGCTAAGCTCATGCGGCTTCATCGCCCGCACCCGTCGCAGCCACGGCCGCCAGCGCGCGGCGGCGGGCGCGGCGATCAGGGCGGCCTCGATCTCCGCCTCCTCCAGCTGGTTGATCTCCAGCGTCACCCACACCGTCGGCGTGGCGATGACGGTGATCTTCTCGCGCACCGTCGCCTCGAAGCCCTGCGCCCCCGCGTCGTTGCGATCGGTCGAGGCGGCGAGGAAGGCGTAGGCCCCCAGCCCGCCCAGCAGGTCCGCGGCCTGTTCGTACCGGCTCACCGCCCGGTCCAGCCGCTCGCCCAGCACGGCGGCGTCCGCCCTCGCCGCGACCAGCCGCCCCTGCAGGGCGTTGAGTTCGCCCACGAGGGCGCGGGCGCGCTCCAGATCGGCCTCGATGCGCGGGTCCTCGCGCGAGGCGTACAGGTCGGACAGGTCCCAAAGCGGCGCTTCGGTCGGATCGGCGGGGGTCTGGAAGGGTGCGTTCATGCCTTCCGTTGTGGGGTCCCGGGCGCTCCGGCGCAACGGCCGAAACCCGCCAGACGCCCGATGCGGCGCCTGTCACATCGGCGGCGAAGGAGAGACCCGATGAGCTTTCGCATCCACCCCCTGCCGCTGGCGCCGTTCCAGCCTCTTCTCGATATGGACGACGCCGCACTGATCCGGATCGGCGCGCGGCGGATGGTCGCCGACGCCCCGCACGCCGCCCCCTGCCGGGTCAGCCTGGCCGACGCGGAGCCCGGCGAGCGGCTGATCCTGCTCAATCACCGCCACCTCGACATCGCCGCCAGCCCCTACCGGAGCGAGGGTCCGATCTTCGTGCGCGAGGCCGCCGTCGAGGTCGCCCCCGCCCCGGGCGAGGTTCCGGACATGCTGGAGCGCCGCCTGCTGTCGGTCCGCGTCTATGACGCCGACTGGATGATGACCGACGCGGATGTGGTGGAGGGCCGCCATCTGGCCGGGCGGCTCGAGGCCTGGTTCGCAGACCCCGCGGTCTCGACCGTCCATCTGCACACGGCCCGACGCGGCTGCTTCATGGCCGGCGTCCGGCGGACCTCATTCGCCTGAAGCGAAATCTCAGCGGCTGGCCGGCTTGGGAGGCGGCGCGGACGCCGGACTCGAGTCGAAGCCTGCACCGGCGCGCATCTCGCTCCGCAAGGTCTCCAGCTCACCCGGCCCACAGCCGTAGTGCTGGCACATCCGGGCGGCCATCTTGTCCAGCAACTGGGGCATCATCGACATCATGACCCGGTTTTCCTCGGGCATCACCTGGATGCTCTTCGCCGCGATCGAGCGTCCCATCTCCGTGTCGTAGAAGGCGACCAGCGCCTCGAGTTCCGTTTCCGTATAGGTGGCGGCGTACACCGGCACCAATTCGTTGATCATCTGGGGGATCAGGTCGGTCAGGAGATCGGTCGTCAGTTCCACCATAAATTGGCGGTCCTCCTCCGGCACGGTGCTGTCGCGCCCCGCCTCGTCGCCCATAATCTCACGGACGACGTCCTCAAGCTGGTCCGACATCATCAGGTCGATATACCGCCGGGTCAGCGCCAGCTGCCGGGCCGAGGGGGCCGTCACCGCCTGTTGGGGTTCGGACGCCCGGACAGGGGCCGCGGCCAGACCGCTGCCGGCCATCACCGCCGCCATGCACACAATCATGAAGCGCATTGAATTCCCCCTTTCGCGCATAGTCCGCGAGGGGGCGGCGGAATTCAAGACCGGCTCAGGGTTCGAAGGCGGCGATCAGGGCCTGCAGGTCGGGTTCTTCCACCATCTGCGCCGCCACGTCGCGCGGCAGCCAGACGCGTTCGCGTTCCGCCCGCTCCTGCCAGTCCTCAAGCTCGACGGTGACCTCCAGCCCGTACAGATCCACCGTGCACCAGCGCGACGCCCGCCGCTTCAGCACCTTCAGATAGCGAAAGCTCCCCAGGGGCCGGTCCCCGACCACGCCCTCGACGCCCGCCTCCTCCAGCGCTTCCTGGGCGGCGGCCTCGGCGTCGGTCTTGCCCGACATCCGGCCGCCCTTGGGGGTCACCCAGCGCCGGGTCTCGCGCGACGTGACGAGCAGGATCTCGACCCCGTTCCGCCCGCGCCGCCACGGCAGGGCCGCGACCTGGCGTCGCTCGGCGGATCGTGGGCGGGGCGCGGCTTCAACCATCAGGTCGGGAACAATCCTTCAACGGTGTGCGGGACGACCCACGCGCACGATTCGACGCGGCAACCCGTCTGCACACGGAACATTTCGTGTTCGGCGCGAGAGCGCAAACGAAAACGGCGGCGGAGATCGCTCTCCGCCGCCGTCCCGTTTCGGTGTGACCGGTCGATCAGGCGTTCAGCGAGGCCGGGTCGATCTTGAAGCCCGGGCCCATGGTGGACGACAGGCTGATCTTCTTGACGTAGGTGCCCTTGGCGCCGGCCGGACGGGCGCGGACGAGAGCGTCCACGATCGCCTTGACGTTGGCTTCCAGGGCGTCCTGGGTGAACGAGGCCTTGCCGATGCCGGCGTGGACGATGCCCGCCTTCTCGACGCGGAACTCGACGGCGCCGCCCTTGGCGTCCTTGACCGCTTGCGCGACGTTCGGGGTCACGGTGCCGACCTTGGGGTTGGGCATCAGGCCGCGCGGGCCCAGCACCTTACCCAGACGGCCGACCAGGGCCATCATGTCCGGGGACGCGATGACGCGGTCGAAGTCCATGAAGCCGCCGTTGATCTTCTCGTACAGATCCTCGGCGCCGACGTGCTCGGCCCCGGCCGCGCGGGCTTCGTCAGCCTTGGCGTCCTTGGCGAAGACGGCGACGCGGACGTCGCGGCCCGTGCCCGAGGGCAGGTTGACCACGCCGCGGACCTGCTGGTCGGCGTGACGCGGGTCGACGCCCAGGTTGACGGCGATCTCGATCGACTCGTCGAACTTGGCCGAGGCGTTGTCCTTGACGGCCTTGATGGCTTCGGCGAACGGCAGGTTGACCGTCACGTCGCCGGTGCGGGCTTTGAAGCGCTTGGTTTGCTTGGCCATGTGCTTAGCCCTCCACGACGTTGAGGCCCATGGCGCGAGCCGAGCCTTCGATGATCTTGGTCGCCGCGTCCAGGTCGTTGGCGTTCAGATCTTTCATCTTCTTTTCGGCGATCTCGCGCAGCTGGGTGCGGGAAATCTTGCCGGCCACTTCGCGGCCGGTCATCTTCGAGCCCGAGGTGATCCCGGCGGCCTGCTTGATGTAGTGGGTCGCGGGCGGGGTCTTGGTGACGAAGGTGAAGCTCTTGTCCTGGTAGACGGTGATCACCGTCGGCAGGGGCGTGCCTTTGACTTCCTTCTCGGTGCGGGCGTTGAACTCCTTGACGAAGCCCATGATGTTGACGCCGCGCTGGCCCAGTGCGGGGCCGATCGGGGGCGACGGCGTGGCGTTGCCGGCCGGCACCTGCAGCTTGATATAGCCCAGAATCTTCTTGGCCATTGGTCTCTCCTTACAGTGGACCTGAACTCAATCAGGCCCGGTGAGCCGTGGTCGTGGCATGGCTGCCTCCCACGGATTTATGCGGGCGAACCCGCACCGCCCCTCAGAGCGAGGCGCGCGTGTAGCGGATCGGGGCCGGAAAAGCAAACAGCGGCCCCGAACAGGCCGCTGTCGCAATGATGTAGCCGATGTCCCGGCTGTCGCCGGTGTAGCGCCGGCGTTGTCCCGGATGTAGCCCCCGGAATGTCGCGGATGTAGCGCCGGAATGTATCGGCCGGATCGGGCTAGTTCGCGCTCTTCTCGACCTGGCTGTATTCCAGATCCACCGGGGTCGGGCGGCCGAAGATGGACACGGCCACGCGCAGGCGGGCGTTGTCCTCGTCGACGCTCTCGACCTGGCCGTCGAAGCTGGCGAACGGTCCGTCGATGACCTTGACGGTCTCGCCGATGTCGAAGCGGATGGTGGGCTTCGGACGTTCGACGCCCTCTTCCACGGCCCCGATGATGTTCTGGACCTCACGTTCCGAGACAGGCAGGGGCTTGGTTCCGCCGGCGGCGCCGAGGAAGCCCGTCACCTTCGGGGTGTTCTTGACCAGGTGATAGGCGTCGTCGGTCATCTCCATCTTCACCAGCACATAGCCGGGGAAGAATTTGCGCTCGGAGTTCACCTTCCGCCCGCGACGGATCTCGACCACGTCCTCGGTCGGCACGAGGATTTCCGAGAAACAGTCCTCCAGCCCCTGCTGGCGCGCCTGATCAGTCAGGTGCTGCGCCACCTTCTTCTCGAAATTCGAGTAGGCGTGCACGATGTACCACTTGTGGCGCGGATTGGCGGGCTTGGCGGCGGGGGCGGCGTCGGTCATGGGCGGTCTCTTACTGGCCGATGGCCAGGATGTTGCGCGAGGCGAAGGCCAGCACCGTGTCCACCACGAAGAAGAAGGTGGCGGCCAGGGCGACCATGATGAAGACCATCACCGAGGTGATCCAGGTCTCCTTGCGGCTCGGCCACACGATCTTGCGGCGTTCGGCGTTCACCTGGTTGATGAACTGCGGAATCGAGACCCGCGGCTTCTTCGGCGCGTCAGCCGCCACTGCGGCGCCCGCTATGGCGGGCTGTGCGGTCTGGGGGCGGCGCCCCGGGGTCTTGGCCTTGGCCATCACTGATCCGTCAAAGAATTGATCCTGCCGCCCCCAGATAGTGGCTCCCATCCGGCGGCGACAGGGGAAATGGCAGGAGTTGGGGGACTCGAACCCACGACCCCCGGTTTTGGAGACCGGTGCTCTACCAGCTGAGCTAAACTCCTGGACGCAACCGCAGCGCGCCCCGAAGGACGCATGCGATCGCCAGACCGGGGCGTATGCCCGACGCCGCCCCGGTTTTCAAGGGCGGAACGGTCAATCCTCGTGATGCGCCGCCACGGCGTTGGCCTCGTCCTCGCGGTTGACGACCTGGCGGAACAGCAGCTTGTCGATGCGCCGGTCGTCCATGTCGATGACCTCGACCTCGAAACGGCCCAGTTGCAGGACCTCGCCCTCGTCCGGCACCCGCGACAGCTGGTGCAGCACCAGGCCGGCGACCGTGTGGAAGCCGTCGGCCTCGCCGAAGTCCTCGCCCAGGGCGTCGGCCAGTTCCTCGATATCGGCCTGGCCGTCGACCAGCCAGCTGCCGTCCTCGCGCTGGCGGATATAGGCCTCGTCCTCGTCGTGGCCCTCGTCGAAATCGCCGGCGATCATCTCCAGCAGGTCGGTGGCCGTGACCACGCCTTCGAAGGCGCCGTACTCGTCGACGAGGAAGGCCATGTGGACCTTGGAGGCCTTCATGATCCCCAACGCCTTCAGCACCGAGGTCGACTGCGGAATGAAGGCCGGCGTCTGCACCAGCCGCTCGACGTTGAACTCGCCGTTGTCCAGCAGGCTGTCCAGCAGGTCCTTCTTGTGAATGACGCCCAGCGGATTATCGACGTCGTTCTCGCGCGCCACCACGATGCGCGAATAGGGGCAGGTGCGCACCTCCTGCCGCAGCTGCTCCTCGGTGTCGTCCAGCGCGATCCAGAACACCTCGTGGCGCGGCGTCATGGCCACCCGGATCGGGCGGTCGCCGAGCCGCAGGATCTCCTCGATCATCTCCTGCTCTTCGGGCTCGATCAGACCGGATGCCGTGCCCTCGGCGATCATGGTCTCGACCTCTTCCTGGGTCACGTCCGAGCCGTCGCGGTCCTTGACCCCCATGACCTTGAGAATGGCCGAGGTCGAGGCGGTCAGCAGCACGACGAACGGCTTGAGCACCGTCGCGACCGTCGAGATCGGCGCCGCCATCTTGGAGGCGATGGTTTCCGGGAAGATCAGCGCCAGCCGCTTGGGCACCAGTTCGCCGACGATCACCGACACATAGGTGATGAAGACGATGACGAGGACGGTGGAGAAGATATCGGTATAGGCGGCCAGCGCGGGGAAGGCCGCCTCGAGGATCAGGTTCAGCTCCCCGGCTATGGCCGCCTGGCCGTAGGCGCCGGCGGCGATGCCGATCAGGGTGATGCCGACCTGGACCGCCGACAGGAAATGGGTCGGGTCCTCGGCGAGCTTCAGCGCCGCCCGGGCGCCCCGGTCGCCTCTTTCGGACCGGCTTTGCAGCTTGGATTTGCGGGAGGATACGACCGCGAGTTCGGTCATGGCGAACAGGCCGTTCAGCACCACGAGCAGCAGTACGACGGCGATGGCGATGGCTAACATCTAGGGAGGCGGGACCGGCGCGGCGCGACAGTCGGCGTCCGCCAGATCAATGATAAGGGGGTTTTTCCCCCTCCGCCACGAATTCCTTCGCGGTCAGCGGCTGCGGCCGGCCTCGACCCCGCCGTAGGGGCCCGTCGTGACGCCGTCGTCCGGCCCCAGGGAGGCGCAGGCCGACATGCCGAGCAGGGTGCCGATGAACAGGCCGGTTCGAAGCGCGCGCCGCATGGTTACTGATTTCCTAACGTCCGTGATCCGAACGTAGGCTCCCGATCCGGGTTCCCGGCAAGCACCGACTCCCATGCGGGGAATTGCGAAGGGGCGGCGCTTGCGCACCGCCCCCTGCAGGCGAAATGCTGACCGTTCAGACCCTGGGCGGGGTCGTTCCCGGACGGGCCGGTGCCTTGCCGGTGACCTTGTCGGCCCAGCGCTGCGCCACCTGGCCGGCCGCAGACCGGCCGCCGAGACCGAAGGCCAGGGCCGCCGCTACCGCCGCCGCGCCCAGCACCAGCCCGAAGGCCAGCAGCACGACATCGTCGGCGATCCCCATGAAGCGCAGGCCCATGGCCGTGGCCAGGGCGATGGTCGCCCAACGCACCAGGGTCGAAGCGAAGCGATCGGCTCCGCCCGTGCCCTTCTCGATCAGTCGCGCCAGCACGTCGGCGATCAGCACGCCGGCCGTGATGATGGCGCCGCCGACGATCACCCGCCCGGCGAGGCCGAGAATCTCCTCGACCGTGGCGGCGAGGGTGGCGAACTCCAGCAGCCGGGCCGCCTCGACCGCCGTGAAGGCGACGATGGCGACCATGACCAGCTTGCCGACGACCCGGGACGGGGTCATCGGCCGGGGCGCCGTCGACTCGCCCAGGGCCGCGGCCGTCGCCGGCGTCACATCGCCGGCGTAGGGAGCGGTCGCCGGCCCCTCGGGCGCGGCCCGATCCGAGGCGAGGCTCATCACGCTGCGGACGCTGCGGTCGAAGCCGGTGGCCGGCAGGACGCGTTCGATGACCTGCGCCACCCAGCGGCCGATGAACCAGCCGATGGCCAGCACGATGGCCGCGGCCAGGACCCGCGGAATGGCGTCGAACACCGTCGACAGAACGGCCACGGCGGGCACGGTCAGGGATTCGATGCCCAACTGCTCCAGCGCCGCGATGGTGATCGGGATCAGCACCAGCACGAACACCAGGGTGCCCACGGCGGTGCTGACGCCGGTCGAGCCCGTCGCCCGCGACAGTCCGGCCTTGTCCAGCCAGCGGTCGGCGTTGGCCGCCTGCAGCGCCGCCTCGGTGACCCGCCGCGCCAGGGTGGCGACGACGAAGCCGATGAAGAAGATCAGCACCGCCCCGAGCACGTTCGGCAGGAAGGCGGCGACCTGGGTCAGCAGCAGGTTCAGCGGCGCGACCACCTGGCCGAGATTGAGCACGCCCAGCGCCGCGACAACGCCGAACAGCAGGATCAGCCACAGGGCGACGTCGCCCAGGCTGTGGCCGACCGAATGTTTCGGATTCTCGCTCAGATTGGCCTTGGACGCGCCGGGGATGCGATCGACCCCCCGGGCCAGCGCCCATTTGACCGCCTTGCCGATGAACCACGCCGCCACGAGGATCAGGACGGCGCCGAGCACCCTCGGCGCCCACACTTCGAGCAGCGCCTCCCAGCCGATGAATTCGTATCGTGTATCGTACATGCGACCAACCCAACTCCCGCCGCGACCGTCGCGGCGTCCTCCGGGCCAGAACCCGGGCGGGCCGGCAATGTTCCAGACAGCGAAACGGCCCCGGAGTTTCCTCCGGGGCCGTCTGCATTCAGGTCAGATGACCGATATTACTCGGTGATCTTGGAGACCACGCCGGCGCCGACGGTGCGGCCGCCTTCGCGGATGGCGAAGCGCAGGCCCTGGTCCATGGCGATCGGGGTGATCAGCTCGACGTTCAGCTCGGCGTTGTC
>Ga0164290_1000962_pt1 | contig 62538 bp, 47 predicted proteins | sample Micstemetagenome_FD_108782 | JGI IMG/M metagenome (GOLD analysis project Ga0164290, IMG submission 108782) | Contaminated culture microbial community from soil near Moab, Utah, USA - Microcoleus steenstrupii SON62 (Illumina Assembly) | ecosystem: Environmental > Terrestrial > Soil > Soil crust...
AAAATAAAAAAGGGAAAAAGGTCATTTCAATAAAAAAAATATGAACCACGAAGAGCAACGCATTAACAATCATCTGTGGAGAAAATGGGGCCCTTACCTTGCCGAAAGGCAATGGGGTACTGTAAGGGAAGATTACAGCCCAAATGGTGATGCCTGGAACTATAATTCGTATGAAATGAGCCGTAGCAAAGCATACCGCTGGGGTGAAGATGGTATTGGGGGCATCTGCGATGACAACCAGGCGCTTTGTTTTTCTTGGGCATTCTGGAACAAAAAGGATTCACATATTAAAGAGCGTTTATTTGGTTTAACTAACCACGAAGGCAACCATGGCGAAGATGTAAAAGAATTGTATTATTATCTTGATGCTGCCCCTTCCCATAGTTACCTAAAAATGCTGTATACATATCCACACAATGAATTTCCGTATGAAACATTAAAAGAACAAAACAGAATCAGAACAATATATGAACCTGAATTTGAATTACAGGACACCCAAATTTTTAATGACAATAATTATTTTGACATCGTAATTGAATACGCAAAAATTTCGCCGGAAGATATACTCATAAAAGCTACCATTTATAACCGGGGAAATACAGCATCGGCCTTACATGTGTTGCCACAATTATGGTTTAGAAATACCTGGTGCTGGGGATACGGTAAACCCAGGCCTGAATTGCAGCTAAACAGCGATGGAAGTATATTAGCAAAGCATGCAATACTGGGTAATTACAGGCTTTATTTACATCAACCTGCACCAAAATTATTTTGCGATAATGAAACCAATACTCCTAAATTATATGGCACACAGCAACACGAACGATATTATAAAGATGGCATAAACGAATATTTGGTAAATGCAAAAAGTGGGGCTGTAAACCAAAACAACAAGGGGACAAAAGTAGCCATCAACCATGAGTTGATAATTGAAGGCAATAGTAAATCAGAAATATGGTTGCGGCTTACTAATGAAGAAAACGAAAAACCTTTTTCAGGTTTTGAAAAAATGTTTAAAAAAGCTGTTCAGCAAACAGATGAATTCTATAAAAAAATTCAATTCCATATTAAAGACGAAGAGGAAAAGAAGATACAGCGCCAGGCATTTGCCGGTATGATATGGAGCAAACAATTTTACTATTATGTAATTGATAAATGGCTAAAAGGCGACCCTGGCCAACCGCCTCCACCGTCACAACGAACAGATGGCCGTAACCACCATTGGCACCACCTCAGCAACCGGGATATTATCTCTATGCCCGATAAATGGGAGTACCCATGGTATGCCACCTGGGACCTTGCTTTTCATTGCATACCATTTGCACTAATTGACCCCTTGTTTGCAAAAGAGCAATTAAAATTGTTAACCAAAGATTGGTACATGCACCCAAACGGTGAAATGCCAGCTTATGAATGGGACTTTAGCGCAAGCAACCCGCCGGTGCATGCATGGGCATGCTGGCGGGTGTATGAAATTGATAAAAGCAAAAATAATGGCAAGGGGGACATAGCTTTTTTAGAAACCGTTTTTCATAAATTGATTATAAACTTTACCTGGTGGGTAAACCGCAAGGATGCAGAAGGCAATAATATTTTTGAAGGTGGTTTTTTAGGCCTTGACAACATAGGCGTTTTTGACCGGAACGATAAATTTACGGGTCACTTAGAACAAGCAGACGGTACAAGCTGGATGGCCATGTATTCATTAAATATGATGCGGATTGCATTGGAGCTGGCTAAGCAAAATCCGGTTTATCAGGAGATGGCTGCAAAATTTTTTGAGCACTTTATATTTATAGCAGATGCTATGGCCAGCATGGGTGTTGAAGGAAAAGGGCTATGGGATGACAAGGATGATTTTTATTATGATGTATTAAGGCAACCCAATGACCAGGATATAAAATTGAAAATACGTAGTCTGGTGGGTCTGATACCATTGTTTGCTGTAGAAGTGCTGGATGAAGAATTATTTAAAACCCTGCCTGTATTTGCGGAACGGCTCCGTTGGTTTTTTAAGAACCGGCCTAATCTATCAAACCTTGTTTCCCGCTGGAACGAAAAGGGAGTTGATGAACAACATTTATTATCGTTGCTGAGGGGCTACCGCATGACAAAAATTTTAAACCGGATGCTGGATGAAAAGGAGTTTCTGTCACCATACGGCGTAAGGTCTTTATCAAAACATCATTTACATAGTCCCTTTCAATTGCATATAAATGGACATCGGTTTAGCCTTGGTTACGAACCAGGAGAATCTCAATCTGGTTTATTTGGTGGTAACTCAAACTGGCGTGGCCCAATATGGATGCCTGTAAACTTTTTAATCATTGAATCCCTGCAACGGTTTAATGATTATTATGGGGATGATTTTAAAGTTGAATACCCTGCTGGCAGCGGTGATATGTGTACACTAACAGCAATAAACAGCGGGCTTATAGACAGACTGCTAAGCATCTTCAAGAAAAATGATATCGGCGAAATCCCTTGTAAAAATGAAAATAAAAGAACACAACATCGGCATGGTGTGGATGACAATATTTTATTTTATGAATATTTTGACGGTGATACTGGTAAAGGATGTGGAGCATCTCACCAAACAGGTTGGACTGGTTTAATTGCCTCCATTATCGAAATGAAACATTCAAGCAGTTTATTGAAAAAAAATGCAGTGCCGCCTGTAAAAGATAAAAGGTAATCCATTTATTAGAATCCCTCTTAAAACAACAGGTAAGTAAATCTTTTTCTCAACTAAGCCAATACTTTCTAAAAACTTAAATTTATCAATTATGAAATGCCCCAATTGCGATCACCTGCTGCACATCACCGAAAGGCAACAGGTAGAAATTGACTACTGTCCATCCTGCCGGGGAGTATGGCTGGATAAAGGAGAACTGGATAAGATCATTCAATTTTCTAACGAACAGATAACCATGCTGTCTGCAAAAAACGAAGATCACAGGGGTGATGCCAGAAACTACGGGCATAAGCACAAAGAACTGAAAGACGATTTTTACACTGGCAACAAAAGTTACCCCGGTAAGTACGGAAAGAAAAAATCATTCCTGGGCGATCTTTTTGATTTCGACTAAACAGGACAGTGCCAGTAAGCATAAATATAGCAGGTAAGGAAAAGCGTTAAATGCAGTTTTCAAAAATATATCAGTTCGCAAAAAAATACAGTGAACACACTTTCTACCTTAACCTGAACCAAACAGGTTGCTGTGGTTGTGCTGTATCCGGAAAAATTTAAAAAAAACAATATGAATAATTTAAAAATCAAACTGCCACTTGCGGGCATATGCATGCTTGCTTACTTAACATCAGTATGCCAGGCCTATCAACAAGGCACCTTTTCTATGAGTATTGCCGGCGAAGTATTATTTACACAAGGCACTTTGGCACAATCACACAACACAGGCCCGGGTGCAACAGTGAAAGGTGAATACGTTTTTGGTAAACATGTAAGTGCAACCATTGTAAGCGGCTACTATTTTATGAACGGAAAACGAAGTTCCGGGGTTAACCTGGAAGACGTTTCCGCTGTTCCAATTAAAGCCGGGTTGAGATATTATCTTGGCAATTTTTATGGAGCAGGGGAAATAGGCGGCATATTATCTTCAGGCTTCCCGGAAAAAAGTGGCTACCTATATTCCGTTGGCCTGGGCGATAAATTCAAAATTAATAACCGGGTTTTTGATATTGCTTTGCGCCACGAATCATGGACGCTTGGGAATATTAACAGGGCCGTCATTGGCTTAAGAATTGGCTATGAGTTTGCCATAAACCGGTCACAAAAATCACCCAGGGACGTAATATTGTAAAAGAACTGATTCTCTGTTACAGGTCTTTCTCAAACTGGCGGCGCTGCCTTTTAGATCAGCCTGGTACCATGAGTGGAGTTGATCCCTGGCTTGACACTTTAACTAACGGAAACGAACACCACTGATCAAAACCTTATTAAGCCAACTAAAATAAAATTAGTTGGCTTTTTTGTTTTTTTCCCTCAAATAAGCCCCAAAATCTGTTGAATGTATTTTTGCAACCCCACTCTGCCGCAGCATGGTTACCAACTGCCCACGATGATAGCTGTTGTGGTTAAACAAATGCAGCAACATATCACATACGGGCATTTTTTGTTGTTCTTTCTCCCGCATATAGGCAAACACATGCTGTAGCTGCGGTTCGTTTGCATTGCTTACCCAATCACTGAATAAAGCAGATTGCTGTAGTAATTTTTTCTGTAGTTCTGCAAAACTGCCGGTGAAAGTTTCGCTGGGTCTTTCAATATGTTCCTGCAGTTTCAACCGTTGCCACCAGATGCTTTCTGCATCCAGCAAATGCAGCACTGTTTTGTAAAGGGTGGGAAAGCTGCTGGTAATTTCTGTATGGATCTTTTCTTCGGGCAATTGCAGTATTACATCTGTTATTCTCTGTGTTGCCCACACATTAAATGAAGCGTATTGTGATAAAAGCTCTTTCATACACTGTTGCTGGTTTCTTGTTAATTTATTTTTTGTTACTCGTTAGTGTGCAGGTAATTTAAAAGTTATTTCATGCCCCCTCCGCACCCTAAAGGGGAACCGTACGCCCCTGATTGTTTGTAGTTCTTTCCATTATATAAAAAAAACTCTTAAAGAAAATATTTCTATATGCATACTCTAACTCTAAAGCTTCACCTTTAGGGGGCGGAGGGGGTTCTCGTTCCGGCATACAACTCATACTCAAACAACCTGCAATCAATTTTGCTGGTGTAAAACTCTATTCTCCGGGAAGGTTTTAGCCCGATCTTTTTGGCCAGTTCTAAATTACCGGTAAAGATATAACCCGTATAACCCTTGCATTGCTGTTTCATAAAATCACCCATGCGTTTATACGTGGCATTGAGTGCAGCCTCTTCTCCCAGCCGGTCGCCATATTCAGGATTAAAATAAATGACCCCGTTCTCATTGGCGGGAATAGTTGTTTTCTCAAAATCACATTGTTCAAAATGGATCATATGGTCAACCCCGGCAATACCGGCATTTATCTTTGAAATATGAATGGCGTCTTCGCTGATGTCTGTGGCTATGATCTTCAAAGATGGTTCTTCAATAATGGCCTCCTCCAGTTTTTTTCTTTCTGTGTCATACATATCGTTTGTAAATCCTGCCAGGTGCATAAAAGCATAATTGCTCCTGTATAAACCGGGCATCCTGTTGGTTGCAAGCAATGCGGCTTCAATTGCAATGGTAGCAGAGCCACACATCGGATTTACAAAGGCTGAATGCCTGTCCCATTTGGTGGCCAGCAAAGTGGCTGCTGCCAATGATTCCAGCATGGGTGCTTTACCCGGGATTTTCCGGTAGCCATGTTTGCTCAACGTTTCACCCGACGTATCCACAAAGATCTCTGCTTCTTCATCTTTCCAATACAAATGAATAACGGTTTTATCCAGTTCCGGACCCGAGTTGGGGCGGCTGCCGGTTTTATTCCTGAAGTAGTCAACGATAGCATCTTTCACTTTCACGTTTGCAAACAAGTTGTTGTTAATGGTTTCATTACTTACGTTGCTGGTGATAGAAAAATAACCATCTTCTGTAATGATATGATGCCAATAAAAACCCACAAGGGCTTTATATAAAGCTTCTGCATTGACTGCCCTGAATTGCTTTACTAAAAACAAGATCTGGCTGGCGCAACGCAACGAAAGGTTGAGCCTGATACAATCCTGCATGGTACCCGTTAACTCCACCCCTGTTTTAAAAACACGAATGGGTGTATAGCCCAGGGCCTCTACTTCCTTTTGCAAATAGGGGGCGATGCGGTTACTGCAGGTAACAATTATTTTGGAACTGGTTTCAAAAATTTTCATGTGATGCAAAGCTACGCTAAGAGAACAAAAGAGAAAAAGAGATAATAGCGTTGAATGGCGGACCTGCCGGCATGCTTCTGTTTAAACCTGTTCGCCTCCTTTTCTCTTTTGACCTTTCAGCCAAACTACTCCCCTTCTTTTCTTATTTCCCCTTCTCGCCCATCTCCTTTTCTCCTTCCACCTCTTAGCCAACCTTCTCTACCTTCTTCTCTTTTTCCCCTTGTAGCCCATTTGCTTTTCTCTTTTGACCTCTTACCCAAATGAATTACCTTGTGTTATGGAATTTCAAAAAGACATAAGACTGGCAGTACTGATTGATGCCGACAATGTTCCTTACAGCAATGTAAAAGGCGTGATGGAAGAGATAGCCAAATATGGCACACCCACCTTCAAACGTATTTATGGCGACTGGACAAAACATACCGTGAGCGGATGGAAAAATGTGTTGCTTGAAAATGCGATCACCCCCATACAGCAATACAGCTATACGCAGGGAAAAAACTCCAGTGACAGTGCCTTGATCATTGATGCCATGGATATTTTGTATTCTGGCAAAGTGGATGGCTTTTGTATCATCAGCAGCGACAGTGATTTTACCAGGCTGGCTACCAGGCTGCGGGAAGCGGGCATGAAGGTATTTGGCATCGGACAAAAGAAAACACCCAATCCTTTTATCGTAGCCTGCGATAAGTTTATTTACATGGAGATCATTCCGCAGTTTGAAGAACCTGAAGCTGAAACAACTGCGTCGCCTGCCAAACCCAAACCGGTAAAACCTGCACCCAAGGCGGCAGTTGACAAACTGAATAAAGAAACGCTCAAATTAATCACCACCACCATCAACGACCTGGCGGATGAAAATGGCTGGGCTTTTTTAGGTGATGTAGGAAACCTGTTGTTGAAAAAACAACCCAATTTTGATCCACGCAATTATGGATTTCAAAAGCTTACCCCTTTAATTAAATCCTTACCTCATTTTGAAATTGACAAAAGAGAAACGGACAAAGCCGGGATAAAACTGGTATATATCCGCAGAAAGGAGTAAGATCTGCCCAATACTTTCATTTTTATTTGGCTCTTTTCTTAACAGATGATAATCTATTCCCATCATCTGTTAATCTGCTATCCGTATGTAATACTCATACGCATTTTTTTCCTTATCTTCCCGTTACTCCTCTATTATCCGGCTTAACTTTTAAAAATAAACCAATGGCTTTCTCCATTCGCTGCAGTATTCTTACAATGTGCATCACTCTATTATTGCCTTGCCTTTCTACCGCACAGGCTTATCTTAATTTTTCAAAGTATGCAGGTGGAAGCAGCCAGGAAAACGCATTTGATTTACAGGTGGTGAACGGAGAGACATACTCACTCGGCATTTCATCTTCGCCCGATTTTCCGGTTACTAACGGCAGCGTGTACAGCGGAAAATTTGACATGGTACTTTCTAAATACGGCACTACGGGAAATGTATTGTATACCACTTATATTGGCGGAAAAGGAGATGATTATCCAGCTGCCATGCAGGTAATAAATGGTGACGTATATATAGTAGCTACAACCGATTCATCCGGGCTGCCGGTTACCAATGGAAGCAGCCACCAGGGCGGCCAGGATATAGCACTTATAAAAGTCAATACAACAGGATCTGTTGCCTTTTGCACTTATATCGGGGGAAATGCCGAAGACTTTTCCACTTCCAACGGACTGCAAATTGCAGGAAATATCATTTACCTGGCCGGTAACACCCGTTCACAAAACTTTCCGGTAACGGAAGGAGGCCCTTATAAGGGTGGTTTCAGGGATGGTTTTGTGGCAAGCGTAAACAGCGCTACGGGAAACATTTTACAATGCAAATTTATCGGTGGTGATCAATTCGACAATATTAATGCTATTGTAATTGATAATGGCAGTGTTTACCTTTCCGGTACCAGCAGCTCCGCCGATATACCCATAACAGTGGGTAGTTTACCTGTACCAAATGCTTCCGGGGAGCAACATGTATTGATATATAAGTTAAACTCCAATGACCTCAGCATACAGTACTGCCGCATTTTGGGTGGAAACAATAGTGAATTTGCCAATACGCCTCAGGTAAAAAATGGGATAGTTCACCTGCTTGGCTATACCACTTCCGTTAATTTCCCCGTAACCAATGGAACTACGGCGGGAAGCAGCTCTAACCCAGACAGCCGTTTTGATTGTTTTTATACAAAGCTGAACAGCGATGGCAGTATCAATTATTCCACCTATCTCTCTACTGAGTTTCTTGATTTTCCCGGAAGAATTTACCTTGAAGGAAATGAAACCTATATACAATGCTCAGGTTTTGATTTTGTCAGTATTCCAAACGGCAGAAGGTTTATAAGTCTTTATAAGATCAACAGCAACGGAACGTTTGCCTATAGCAAATATTTCAGCACCGGCTTTACAGGAAATTCATTTGCTGAAGCAGAAGTGATCAATGGGGAAGTTTTTTTTACCGGCATTACTGATGATGGCAATTTTCCAGTTACCAATGGCACACAGTTTTACGATAATGGCACCGGTTTCTTTACAAAACTGGATGCTGCAGGTAATATTGGTTTTTCAACTTTTTTAGGTAAAGCCAACAACAATTATCCGCCCAGGATAAAAGTATTTAACAATAAGATCTATTTGCTGAATGGAGGAGAATCGGCTTCTTACCCGGTAACGGACAGCAGTATTTTTAGAGGAGGTGTGGATCATTTGCTGGTGGTTCTTAAACCAGATGGAACCCCTGAATACAGCGGTTATACAGGTGGTACTGATTTTGATGTTGCCATCAATATGAAAATTGATCCTACTGGTGTTTATTTATCCGGCTTCACCCGGTCGGTGGACTATCCAGTTACCAGCAATACACTGCAGGCTGGCGGCGCTGATTTATTTGTTACTAAAATATCTTTTTGCCCAACTGTGTTTGATATCGGCGGCGACACTCTATCACCCGGCACACAAACAGTTTGTAAAAACGGGCTAGCTGAAAAACTAAACGGCAAAAAGATCATTATTGATTCTACTTCTTTACCACTGGTTTACCGCAATGGCATTGCAGAGGGGCAGAAAAATATTGTGGCATCTTACCAATGGCAAAAAGCAGATGCACCGGGTGGCCCCTGGATCGATATACCCAATGCGGTATTTAAAGATTATACACCCATTATTGGAGGGGCAGCACAATACTACAGAAGATTGGCATATGCGTCACCGATATGTGGTGGCGCCTTGTTGCACGTCAGTGATACAGCCACTGTATCAGTAAATAGTTTTACTGCCCCCACGGTTAATGCGGGAGGCAATTTCATTACCTGTCCATCTTCCTCCATAACGCTAGGCGGCTCACCTACTGCAAGTGGTGGTAACCCTCCCTATACTTCTTATCAATGGGATATGGGCGCAGGCACAAGTGCTAACCCGGTTGTAAGTCCTGGTGCCAACACTATCTATACATTGATCGTGACTGACAATGCCGGTTGCAAACAAATAGGCCAGGCGGTAGTGTTTACGTATAGTGCCAACGCAGGAAAGGATAAAGGCAATTGTGCCGGCAACCCGGTACTGATCGGCGGTACGCCTGCAGCAGGTGTACCGGGAGCCGTATATGATTGGCAGCCTGCAGTGGGCTTAAACAACAACAGCATTGCCCAACCGCTGGCAAACACTAGTGCGGTTACCAATTATGTGCTTACACTTACCATCCCAAAAACAGGCGGAGGTACCTGCATAACTAAAGACAGTACCACTGTAACGCCTGTGGCCGCACCAATTGAACCTCATTTTGCCGGGCCTGATAAGGTGCTTTGTTTCGGTGACACACTGGAAATAGGCACAGCGGGAGAAGCGGGCTTTCAATATATATGGAGCCCTGGATTTTATCTTACTGACAATACAACCCCTACCACAAAATATTATCCAGGCAACCTGATAATGCCCACCCCCAACCCGGCTATTATTAATCTTACAGCCCAAAGAAGCGGCTGTTCTTTTTCTGACCAGGTTGAAGTGGCCACGATTGAATCAAGGGCAGGACTTACAGGCTGCGGGCCCCGTATCATCGGGCTGCCAGACCGTACCCCATTGATCGATGAAACATATCAGTGGTCGGTGGTATCAGGTAATGGTAATTTCCTTGGCCCGGATAACCTGCCGCAAGTGCCTGTGGGAGCTTCTTCCGGCAGCAATACGGTGTATGGACTAACAGTAACGTATAACAACCATAGCTGTTATAGTGAAGTAGCAGTACCTACTGCCTGCCAGGGATGTAACACGTTGATAGCAGTAGATGCAAGATACAAGTGTCCGAGCTATGGAGTGAACGGAGGTGATGTTACGTTGTATGCCATTCATTCATTACAGAGAGAAGTTATTTACAGGTGGCTGCCTCAGGAAGGTCTTACCAGTTACAATACGGCTATTGTAAAACTCACAGATAATGTGTCAAGAACGTACACAATAACAGTAATGAGTGCAGCTGATACGAATATAAAATGTGAAGGGGCCATACTTGTTAATGATCCTGCTTCCTCCATCCCTGTATTTAATGCCCCGGATATCAGCGTGTGTAAAGATGTTCCTACCAATGTTGGCACAGCACCGGTTGCTGGCTATTCTTATGATTGGATTGGAAATGGCCTGTCGAATAATTTTATCAGTAACCCTGTTGCAACGGTGTCTACTCAAACCATTTACGCTGTAAAAATAAGCGATATCACCGGATGTGAGATACAGGATACGGTAACAGTAAACGTGGAGAATGTACAGGCAGATGCAGGGCCAGACTGGATCATATGCGGCAATGGTGTTGCCAAACTAGGCTCCCCTGCCTCACCCAATACCACTTACCTGTGGGAACCGCAGGCTTCTCCCTGGCAGAATGGCACCAACCAAAATTCTGCACAACCAGAAGTGCTGCTCGCTACTGATGTAACCTTTACCGTTACTGCCACCACTCCATCGGGCTGCACAACATCTGACCAGGTAAATGTAATCATCAACAACAGCCCAACTATTAATGATTTCGCCGATATCACCATATGCAAAGGTATTGGCAAACAGATAGGAGATATTGCCTATCCCGGTGTTACCTACCAATGGACCCCGGCAACAGGATTAAGTGATGCCACTGCTGCCCAACCCATCGCCAACCCTTCCTCCACCACCACCTATACACTGGTGGCTAACTTCCCGGGTGGTTGTTCACTGCCTGCCACTGATCAGGTAAAGGTTACCGTTAGTGATCCCTATTTTAGCATGCCGGATATTAACTATTGCCCCGGTAATGGCCCGGTAGCGCTGGGTGCTGGCGCTCCTGCAGGAATGGTATTGTACAACTGGCTTCCTTATGAATTAGTAAGTGATTACAATATTGCCAATCCCACTACATTAAATCCTCCCCCCAATACAGCCACTGATTTTTATTTACTTGTTATTAACCAGGATGGATGTGCCTATACAGACACGATGATGATATCTCCTTCGCTGGCAGCCCCGCTGGCTGGTGCAGATAAAATTGTTTGTCAAGGCAATGCCATCAACATCGGCGATGCAGCTAATACAACAGGGCCTGGTGTCACGTACAACTGGACACCAGCTAACGGGCTTAGCGATGCAACCGCTATCAATCCATCTTTTGCCGGCACCACTCCGGGAGTATTTATTTTCATCTTGTCACGAACAGAGAACAGCTGCACTTCAAAAGATACCGTTACAGTTACCGTAAAAGATTCTTTACTAACACAACTTGCTGCGCCGGTTATATGTCAAAACAGCTGCATACAAATCGGAACATCCCCTGCAGCAGGTGTACAATATCAATGGTCGCCTTCTTCGGGTTTATCTAACCCGGCTATTGCCAACCCGGTTGCCTGTGTTGCTAATTCTTCAGTAAGCTATACCCTTACTGCTACAGATGATAATGGTTGCAGGGCTGAACAAACCATTGTGATTGGCGTAAATGCGTTGCCGGCTCCGCAGGTAAATATTGCCGCTGTGTCTGCCTGCACAGGGGATACCGGTATTCATCTCAATCCACAAATAACACCTCCGGGATCATATACCTATTTATGGAGCCCTGATAATGGATCATTAAATGATATAACAATACTCAATCCAACGGTTACTATTGGCAGTACAGGAACAACACAATATAACCTGGAAGTAACCAATAGTGCCAGCGGATGCACCAATAATGCCACCGTAAATGTTACAGGCAATACCTGTTCTGTATTTGCAACTATCGGCGATTACATGTGGTTTGACAATAACAGCGATGGTATACAGGACACCAATGAACCCGGAGTAAGCGGTATGGGAGTAAAACTTTATAATTCTGCTGGTGTAAATACAGCTTCAGCTGTAACAGATGCCAATGGGTTTTATTCTTTTGCCAACGTGCAACCCGATACCGGTTACTATGTGATTTTTAATAAACCTGCGGGCTACAATTTCACCATACGCAATGTTGGCGGAATAAATTCTGCTGTTAACAGCAAAGCCAACAATACCGGCAGAAGCAACAACTTTATTATTCCGTCTGGCTCCGTCATTTTAAACATTGATGCAGGCATTGTACCAACAGGCACCACACCGGTAATGCTGCTGAGTTTTACAGGCACTTTACAAAACAACAAAACGGTATTGCTTAACTGGCAAACCACTGCCGAATACAATAACGATCGTTTTGAGGTGGAAAGAAGCAATGACGGGATAAATTTTGCCACGCTCGGTAGTGTTAAAGGAAACGGTACTGCTTCAACTGCTCATAATTATTCCTTTGTTGATGCCAGCCCGATGAATGGCACTAACTATTATCGTTTAAGGCAGGTGGATTTTGACGGACACTATGACTATTCAAATATTGTATTGATCAGGATAAGTAACAAGCCGGTTGTAACAGCATTATATAACATTCAAAGCAATTCCATACAGGTTAATTTCAATGCGCAGCAAAGTAAAACACCGATACAATTATTCGCCAGTAACGGACAGTTGATCAAAAGCGGACTGGTTAATAACAGCAGCAGGTATACACTTGAGCTGCCGGTACTTGCAGGTGGTATTTATATGTTGCGGGTGATAACAGAAAAAAACAGCTACACAGAGAAAATACTGATCAGCAGGTAATCAACACCGTTATGAAACCAGTACGGCCAGGCATTTTTTAAGACTGTCTTTCCATTCGGGAATAACCACGTTGAAAGTTTCCCGGATTTTGCTGGTATCCAATACGGAATAAGACGGGCGCTTTGCAGGCGTTGGGTATTGCGAAGATGGAATGGGGTTGACCATACAATGACTTCCCGACAATTCTTTAATGGCAACCGCAAACTGGTACCAGGTAATGACGCCATGATTGGAGAAATTATAAATACCCGGTGTTACATTGATTCCAGCAACAATGTCCATGATGGCATGGGCAAGGTCCGCAGCATAAGTGGCACAACCCTGTTGATCATCCACTACATTGATCGTATCCCTCTCTTTCATCAAGCGCAGCATCGTTTTTACAAAGTTGTTGCCAAAGGATGAATATACCCAGGAAGTACGGATGATGATTGAGTCAGGATTGTTTTGCAAAGCCAGCTCCTCACCTTTTAATTTGGAAGCGCCATACACACCAACAGGTTGTACCGGGTGATCTTCTTTATAAGGAGCGGTGGCAGTACCATCAAAAACATAATCCGTGGAAATATGAATAAAGAGAATGTTTTTTTCTTTGCAAAGGCTGGCTAAACTTCCTGTTGCTGCTGCATTAACAGCAAATGCTTTTTCTTTTTCTGACTCTGCTTTGTCAACCGCTGTATACGCAGCACAGTTCACACAAACATCAATTGAATGGGTATTGAAATACCGGGTTACAGCTTCGGTATTATCTATTGGCAGTTCTTCTTTTGTTACAAATAAGAAATTGTATTCGGAATAGTTTGCTGCTGCCACCTGCATCTCTCTCCCAAGCTGGCCATTGGCCCCGGTAACTAAAATTGTTTTTGCCACAGATTAAACAGGTTTACACAGATGAGTGAATGAGTTTCGGATACGAATATCAGTATTTAACACGAAAGACCTAAGAAGCAGTATACTCAAAGTTGTTGAGGCAATGTTCAATACCAGGAAGTATAATATCCTTTTCTGAAACAATCGCCAGTTCAGCTGGTATCTGCCAGTCAATATTCAAAGCAGGATCGTTGTAGATAATGCCGCCCTCACTTTGCTTGTTGTAAAATTCATCGCATTTGTACATCACTTCTGCTGTGTCACTTATCACTGAATAACCATGAGCAAAACCTTTGGGCACCAGCAACTGCTTCTTATTTTCTGCAGACAATTCAATTGCAAATGACTGTCCATAAGTGGGAGAGCCTTTGCGGATGTCTACTGCCACATCCAGGATGGCACCGCTGAGTACCCGTACCAATTTTGTTTGTGCATAGGGTGCCAGTTGATAATGCAACCCACGCAAAACACCGTAGGTTGAACGGGCCTGGTTGTCCTGCACAAATTTTATGTCCACTCCTTCTGCTGAAAAAGTATTGGCATTGTAGCTTTCAAAAAAATAGCCACGGGCATCTTCAAATACCCTGGGTTCAAATATTAATAACCCGGGAATGTGCGTTTTGGTAAAAGGCATTTTGAATGGAAAATTTAATAACTGATAACTGATAATTGATAATTTTTGAAACAGCGGGTTTGCTTATTAATAGCAGGCCATTATCAATTATCCCATTATCAATTGTCCATTTGTACTATACAATTGCTTAAAAAATTCTATTGTTTCCGTTAATCCTGCTTCAAACTTTTTTGAGGGTTCATACCCAAGTAAATTTTTAGCCAGTGAAATATCCGCCAGTGAATTTCTGATATCGCCTGCTCTTTCTTCCCGGTTTACAGCAACGGCATCGCTTTTCAGATGCTGTTTACAGGCATCAAATAAATAGTTCACCGAAAAGTTTTCGCCTACCGCCACATTATACACTTTGTTTGTTGCATCGGCATTATCAGTGAGCATACCTTTGATATTCACCTGCACTGCATTGTCAACAAAAGTGAAATCCCTTGTCTGCCCTCCGTCGCCATTGATATAAACAGGGGTACCTTTCATGATCCCTTTTACAAACAGGGGGATCACCGCGGCATACGCACCATCCGGGTCCTGTCTTGGCCCGAAAATATTAAAATAGCGGAAACCCATTATTTTCAAACCATATACATCTGCAAATATCTGGGCATACAGTTCATTGGTTTTTTTAGTAGCTGCATATGGCGATAAACAATTGCCGATCCTTTCTTCTTTCTTTGGCAAGGTGGGTTCATCACCATATACAGACGAAGAAGAAGCATACACAAACTGTTGTACGTTATTATCCACTGCTGCTTTCAGCATATTTACAAAGCCGCCAACATTCACTTCGTTGAAATATACAGGTTCTTTGATGGAACGTGGCACAGAACCCAACGCTGCCTGGTGACTTACATAATCAATACCCTTGCATGCCTGCTGGCAGGTTTCGAGGTTGCGGATATCCCCCTCCATAAATTCAAACGCCGGGTAGTTTTTTAGTACATCCAGGTTGGATTGTTTGCCATTGGCCATGTTGTCCAGTACACGAACTTTTTTGGCGCCATGCTTTAACAGGTAATCAGCAATATGGCTGCCGATAAAACCTGCGCCGCCTGTGACCAAAAAAGAATGCTGGCTGATGTCTTTTGTGTGAAAGCGTGTACTCATCTCAATTTACCTGCAGGGTGCAGTGTGGTTTTAGTTTTGGTGATACAATACCGTGTTGCTGTAAACGAAAAATGCAATACCGTGTGGTTTTGCATTCAACGCTCTTATATAATTACCATTTACAGGCTCCAGTAAAACCTGCTTTTGATCTTATTCCTGTAAATGCCTTTTAAGTCGGCGATCATGGCCTTTGGTTTTGTGATACCGGCAAAATAAGCGTCATCAAATTGCTTGTAAGCACTATGCGGCACCGTTACGATCACAGCGTCGTAGTCATTGGCGATCTCACTCATCAGTTCAAAACCATATTCATGCTTTACCTCATCGCTTTCAGCATGCGGGTCGGTAACATGCACATTGAGTGAAAAGGATTTCAGCTCTTTTATCACATCAGCCACTTTACTGTTGCGGATATCGCTTACGTTTTCTTTAAAAGTGGCACCCATTACCAGTACTTTGGCATCTTTTACATTACCATTGTTCTGGATGATATGCTGCAATACTTTTTTTGCCACATAGCCAGCCATACCATCATTGATCACACGGCCTGCCAGTATCACCTGGCTGTCGTAGCCCAGTTCTTTTGATTTGTGGGTGAGATAATAAGGATCCACACCAATACAGTGGCCACCTACCAGCCCTGGCTGAAACTTCAGGAAATTCCATTTGGTTCCAGCCGCCTCCAGCACTTCAAACGTGTTGATATTCATTTTATCAAAGATGATGGACAGCTCATTCATCAAAGCAATGTTCAGATCCCTTTGTGTATTCTCGATAATTTTAGCCGCTTCTGCCACTTTGATACTGGAAGCCCTGTGCACACCCGCTGTAACCACCAGTTCATATACTTTGGCAATCACATCCAGCGATTCTTCATCACAACCGCTTACCACTTTTACGATCTTGGCCAGTGTATGTTCTTTATCTCCCGGGTTGATCCTTTCGGGAGAATAACCGAGTTTAAAATCAGTGATATTTTTCAAGCCGGATAATTTTTCAATGATCGGCTGGCAGTCTTCTTCTGTACAACCAGGATACACGGTGCTTTCAAACACTACATAATCTCCTTTTTTTATCACTTTACCAATTGTTTCACTCGCTCTTTGTACAGGAACGAGGTCGGGAACATTGTGCTCATCAACAGGTGTTGGTACAGCCACAATAAAAAAGTTGGCCTGTTTCAGCACTTCCAGGTCGTTGGTGAATTCAATATCACAACCATCAAATGCAGATGACTCCAGCTCCTGGCTGGGATCGATGTTATTCCGCATCATTTCAACACGCTTTGCATTGATATCAAAACCGATCACTTTGATCTTTCTTGCAAATTCAAGTGCTATGGGCAAGCCTACATAACCGAGACCGATCACGGCTAGTTTCTTTTTCTTGTCTAATAAATCCTGGTACATACCCCAACCCCTAAAGGGGCTAATTGTTTTTAGTTATAAAATATTTTTACTTCATTGAACTCCCAAAGTCCCCTTTAGGGGATTTAGTGGTTTATTTCCTGCTTTGAAATTCCTTCGGCAATTTATACAATTCATCCTGCGGCAGTGATTTAAAATAGTCGTAGGTTATTTTCAATCCTTCTGCCCTGCTTACTTTGGGCGACCAGCCCAGTTTTTCTTTTGCCTTGGTTATATCAGGCTGTCTTTGCTTAGGATCATCCACGGGTAATGGTTTGTGAACGATCTTTTGATTGGTGCCTGTTAACCTGATTATTTCTTCAGCAAATTCCAATAAAGAAATTTCATCCGGGTTGCCCACATTTACAGGATAAGCATAATCACTCATCAGTAACCTGTAAATACCCTCCACCAGGTCATCCACATAGCAAAAGCTTCTTGTTTGGCTGCCATCACCAAATACGGTAAGATCTTCTCCTCTCAAAGCCTGCCCGATAAATGCCGGCAATGCCCGTCCATCATTCAACCGCATCCTTGGTCCGTAGGTATTGAATATCCTGATGATCCTGGTTTCTACACCATGAAAAGTATGATAGGCCATTGTCATCGCTTCCTGGAAACGTTTGGCCTCATCGTACACACCTCTTGGCCCAACCGGGTTTACATTACCCCAGTATTCTTCATTTTGCGGATGTACCAGTGGATCACCATATACTTCACTCGTACTGGCCACCGGTATCCTTGCTTTTTTGGCCAATGCCAAACCCAAACAATTATGTGTACCCAAAGAGCCCACTTTTAAGGTTTGGATGGGGATTTTTAAATAATCAATCGGACTGGCCGGTGATGCAAAGTGAAGGATATAATCCAGTTCGCCCGGTATATGAATGAATTTTGAAACATCATGATGATAGAATTCAAATTCTTTCAGTTTAAAAAGATGTTCAATATTTCTAAGATCTCCTGTTATCAGGTTGTCCATGCCGATAACATGAAAACCTTCTTTGATGAACCTGTCGCACAGGTGAGACCCTAAAAAGCCTGCCGCACCCGTTATTAAAACTCTTTTTGCTGCCATATTTTTTCTATTAGGGGTATGGGGTTAATTGACTTTCCTTCTGCCGATACTCACATAATGAAATCCCAGGTCTTCCATCTGCTTCAGGTCGAACAGGTTTCTTCCATCAAAGATGGCCTTATTCTTTAGCAAGGCGGAGATTTTATTAAAGTCAGGCGTACGGAACTCACTCCATTCAGTGGCAATGATGAGTGCGTCTGCTCCTGCCAATGCTTCGTTCTGGGTTTCTGTAAACCTTATCTTGTCACCCATGATCTGTTTTACATTGGCCATGGCTTCAGGATCGAAGGTAGCAACACTGGCCCCTTCAGCAAGCAAGGCATTGATCATATACAGGGCTGGTGCTTCCCTGATATCATCCGTATTGGGCTTAAACGCCAATCCCCACAAAGCGAATTTTTTACCCTTGAGGTTGCCATCGAAATATCTTTTAATGGATGGCATTAAATGAAGTTTTTGTTTTTCATTTACTTCCATTACAGCATCCAGTATCTCAAAATTATAATTCACTTCCTGTGCAGATTTGCCCAGTGCCTGTACGTCTTTGGGGAAGCAGCTTCCACCATACCCAATACCAGGAAAAAGGAAACGTTTGCCGATCCTTTCATCAGCACCCATACCCCGGCGAACCATGTCCACATCTGCACCCAGCAACTCACATAACCTGGCGATCTCATTCATGAAAGTGATCTTGGTGGCCAGGAAGGAGTTGGCTGCATATTTTGTCAATTCAGCGCTTTTCTCATCCATAAAAATGAGTGGATTGCCCTGGCGCACAAATGGGGCATACAGATCGTTCATTACTTTTTTCGCTCTTTCAGACACGGTGCCGATCACCACCCTGTCTGGCTTCATAAAGTCGTCTACCGCCACCCCTTCTCTTAAAAATTCAGGATTGCTGACCACATCGAATTCCACTTTGGCATTTTTGGCAATCGCCGCTTTTACTTTTTCCGCCGTACCAACGGGCACGGTACTTTTATCTACAATGACTTTGTAATCGGTTAAAATTTTTCCAAGATGATCAGCCACACCTAAAATATACCTCAGGTCGGCGCTGCCGTCTTCACCGGGAGGGGTGGGTAGTGCCAGCATGATCACTTCTGCACCATCAATGGCTTCTTCCAGTTGGGTAGTAAAGGTTAAACGGCCTTCCTTGGTATTGCGGATAAATATCTTTTCCAGGCCGGGCTCGTAAATAGTGATCTGGCCGGAGGATAGTTTCTCTACTTTCTTCTGGTCTATATCAACGCAAATAACCTGGTTGCCGGTTTCTGCAAAACAGGTTCCTGAAACGAGGCCTACATAGCCGGTGCCTACAACTGCGATCTTCATACTTTAATGCTTAACGGGTTTATTATTTGTTTACAAATTCCAGCACTTTAGCCGCAATGAATGCCTGTTGCTCTTCCTCCATTTCGGTATGCATCGGCAGTGATATAACTCTCTCTGTTAACCAATCTGTTAACGGCAACGTATAACCGCTTCCGCCAAATGCATCAAACATTTTCTGTTTGTGACAAGGAACAGGATAGTAGATCATAGAGGGAACACCCTTTTCAGCAAGAAAGCTGTGCAGTCCGTCACGGTCAACCCCTTCGAGTGTAAGGGTGTACTGGTGAAAAACATGCTTATTGTTTGCTGCCCGGTAAGGGGTGGTAATTTTTGCATGGTTTGCAAAAGCTGTATCATAATAGTCTGCCGCCTTTCGCCTTGCCCCGATGTACCCGTCTAAATGTTTCAGCTTTATGTCCAGTATCGCCGCCTGTATGGCATCCAGTCTTGAATTGCATCCCACTACATCATGATAATACCTTTTACTTTGCCCATGATGAGCAATCATTTTTAGCTTAGCAGCTAACGTATCATCATCAGTAAATATTGCACCGCCATCGCCATAAGCACCCAAATTTTTAGAGGGATAAAAGGAAGTGGTGCCGATATGCCCGATAGAACCCGTCTTTTTTACCGTACCGTCACTAAACGTATAATCGCACCCGATGGCCTGGGCATTATCTTCAATTACAAACAGGTTATGCTTTTTCGCAATGGCCATGATAGCTTCCATATCGGCACTTTGCCCATACAAATGCACCGGAACAATGGCTTTTGTTTTTGAGGTGATGGCTTTTTCTATTGCCACCGGGTCAATGCAAAAAGTATCCTTGTTCACCTCAACAAAAACAGGTTTTAGCTTTAGCACTGCTGCGGCTTCCACAGTGGCAATGTAGGTGAATGAAGGTGTGATCACCTCATCACCCGGTTGCAGATCAAAAGCCATCATAGCGATCTGTAATGCATCGGTGCCATTGGCACAAGGGATCACATGCTTACTGCCATTGTATGCTGCAAGGTGATCAACAAAATCACCCAGTACCTTTCCACCAATAAAAACAGAACTTTCCAGCACACCAATAACAGCCTGATCTACTTCTTTTTTTATCTTTTGATACTGTGATTTTGTATCCACCATTTGCAATCCTTTCATCTGTATATTTTTACTGCTTTTTTTTTCGGTGGCAAAGATAGGGATTACAGAGAATGGTGCAAGGTGGAAGTTGGGGGCAGAAAAAGCGGAAAAGGCAGTTTGCTGGCGGGTTAAATTGCTGTATGGCTAGTGGATTTTAAAGCCTGTGGAAGAGGTGAAAGCTCCGGGTTACAAAAGATGATGACAATCACGGCTTTTACCGGTGGATCACAACTTTTAAGCAAGGCTGCACTGCCCCCGGGCCGTAACTGCCTTGCTTCAAATTCATTGCAAACTATTATCAGCCACTTCATAGATTTGTAAAAAAGAACGCTTGGGAAAATTTCTCTACCTGGTTTTTATTCACACCTACCACCTGGGTATCAGGATAGCAGCTTTATGGAACCCCAAAGCAAAATTATGGGTGACCGGCAGAAGGGTTTTTCCATCTATAAACAAAGACGGAAGAAAAACAGTATGGATGCATTGCGCCAGCCTGGGTGAATTTGAACAGGGAAGACCGGTGCTGGAAGCCATCAGAAGCGAATATCCAGCCGTTAAGATCGTCCTTACTTTTTTTTCGCCTTCGGGATATGAGGTCATCACCCGGTCTGGCGGCCCCCGTGCGACCGGGCTTGCCGACCATATTTTTTATCTGCCAATGGATGGCGCCGCAAACGCTGACAAAATGATCGATGTCATTCAACCCGATTTGGTTTTGTGGGTAAAATATGAATTTTGGTTCTATTATCTCACCGGGTTCAACAAGCGAAATATCCCTGTAATCATGGTGTCCGGTATTTTCAGGAGCAGCCAGCCCTTCTTTAAGTGGTACGGTGGTCTTTGGCGGCAAATGCTGAAAAGCTTCCACTATTTTTTTGTTCAGAACGAAACCTCCAAAGAATTATTGGCAACACTTGGGATAGAGGAAAATGTAAGCATTGGTGGTGATACCAGGTTTGACAGGGTAATTGAGATTGCAGAAAAATTTGCACCCCTGCCTTTGATCGAACAATTTTGCGGCCACAGTAAAGTGATCGTGGCCGGCAGTACCTGGGAAGAAGATGAAGAAGAGCTGATTCATTATGTAAAAGCCAACCCGGATATCAAATTCATCATTGCCCCGCATGAAATACATGAAGGCAATATCAAAGATGTGCAAAAAGAATTTGCAGGCTCCATTCTTTATTCAGAACTGGTAGCCCAAAGCATACAACCGGTAACAGAAAGCTCCCAACGAGCAACAAGCAACCTGCCTACCGGACAGGCAGGCGAGAAACTAACAAAGAGCAACGTTTTAATAATTGACAATATTGGCATGCTTTCCCGTCTCTACCGTTATGCACATATCACGTATGTAGGAGGAGGCTTTGAAGACAGCGGCATTCACAATGTACTGGAACCTGCCGTGCATGGCAAACCGGTGATCTATGGTCCGGAATATGAAAAATTTGCGGAGGCGGTTGACCTGGTGGATGCCGGGGCAGGTATCTGTATCAACAATGCATTGGAACTGGAAAAAGTACTGACCATATTGTGGAGCGATGCGGCATTGCTCAAACAAAAAAGTGAAGCCGCCAAAAATTATGTGTATTCAAAAGCCGGCGCTACCAAACTGGTGATGGATCATATTTATGCAAACCGCCTTTTAACCAACTGATCAAACTGCTTTACCGTTTCATCGCTGTCTTTCCAGCCCAGTTTGGTTTTCAACTCCCTTCTGATCCAATATTCTGCTTCGGGGAAAATTGAAAATCCATTGATGGTTTTGATGCTGCGTTCGTACATGGCTTCATCGCCCCGGAACAGTTCATTGATGTATAAGAACCGGTCGTTCACACCGATGGCCTTTTTAAGGTCTTTCACAGGGCCATCAGCCAGCTTTTCGCTCAATTCGGCCGAAGCTACTTTCAGTTTATCGTTTAATGAAGTGGATATTTCCGCCACATGATCATTGATCTCCTTTTTTACAGGTTCCGGTATGGGCGGCAGGGTGGGAATATCATCACCGCTATCCTCAAAAAGCAGTTGCGGCTTACTGGCTCCTCCGATCTGCTGACGCAATTGGGCATTGCGTTTGATCTCTTCCAGTTCTGCTTCTATTTCTGCTTCATCCACTTGTAATACCTGTATAATTTTCTCTTCCTCTGCCGGCGGGTCTGGAGCAATTTCAACAGGCGGCGGTTCCGAAGGCAGTATATGCACATTCACCGGCATAGAAACAGCGATCACTTCTTTACCGTTGGCAGGCACTGCAGCTTGTAAATGCGACAATTCATGCTGCAGCATCTGTACCGTGAGCAAAAGTTTAGACGGAGGATCCCCTTTTGTAAATTGTTCCTGCAGTTTCTGTAAAAGTGTTTCCACTCTCTCCATAATCCGGGTTGATTTTCAGTGTAAAAAGTACGGGTGAAATTTGTTTTGGTTAATGAACCAAAACAATAATCTTTGCAACCGTTGCGATAAAGTTACAAACAGTATTTTAAATAGCTATACAAATGTTTATTGAACCGAATTTAAAAGGTGAAAGAAGGGGCTGGATAGAAGTGATCTGCGGCAGCATGTTCAGCGGGAAAACCGAGGAGCTGATACGCAGGCTTAAGAGAGTGAAGATCTCCAACCTGAAAGTGGAGATCTTTAAACCGGCTATTGATACCCGTTATGATGAAGTGAAAATAGTGAGCCACGATACCAATTACATACACAGCACACCTGTTGACAGTTCCCAGAATATTTTACTGCTGGCGCAGGATGTGGATGTGGTGGGTATTGATGAAGCCCAGTTTTTTGATACGGAAATTGCGAATGTTTGTGAGTCACTTGCTTTAAGGGGCATGCGGGTGATCGAGGCCGGGCTGGATATGGATTATATGGGCAATCCTTTTGGCCAGATGCCGAACCTGCTGGCCAAGGCGGATTATATCACCAAGCTGCATGCGATATGTGTACAATGCGGCAATATTGCCAATATCAGCTATCGCAAATCAAAGACCGAAGGACAGATTTTGTTAGGTGAGAAAGATGTGTATGAGCCCCGGTGCAGGCATTGTGCACAGGCGGGGGATTGAGTTGTAAGAAACCGCAAGTACAAACAATAAAAAATCTATTTGTTAAACCTTTAGGATGCCGGCTGAATTTGTTGCGTACAAAAAATTTACTGATACCGATTCCGCAGCTGAAATACTCTGGCTGTTGAAAGAAAACGGTATTGTATGTCATTTGCTGGATGAAACTTTCGCAAGTGTTAAAATTGTTGGTTATAGCCCAATAGATTTTGGCATTACCATCAATATACAACCAGGTGATTTCGACAAGGCGAACCAAATTTTAGAACAATATTATCTCAGTGAAATCGACAAGGCAGACGCTACCTATTACTTATTTGATTTTACAAACGAAGAGCTGATGGAGATAGTGGAGAAGCCTTATGAATGGGGTGAATTTGATCTGCATTTAGCAAGAAAAATATTAAAGGACAAGGGCGTTGTTATAAATGAATCATCCATAGAAACAAAAAAAGCAGCTGCCATTGCTGACTTGTCTAAAATAATCCCTGTTTCTATATGGAGGATCATCTGCGGTTACCTGTTTGCCTTCATTTTCCCGCCTTATTCCATGATCTCTGGTTATTTGATCATACATAACAGAAATATCTTACCCGATGGTAAAAAGGTTTATTTACATAGCGAGGCAGACAGGAATCATGGAAAGCTCATTGTAACGTTGAGTGGAATGATGGCAGCCTTTATTGTATTGGGAGCAGTTTTTGAAAAATACTAACCCTGGAGCAGGCTGAAACTGCTGAATAATGCCCTGTAATTTCAATCCGGCGATTGCTCCATGCTGCCAAATAGTTTTATATTACAACATGAACAGAACTACCATTGCATTTCTAATAACGGTTTCTTGTTTGGCAGTCAACAACACCCACGCACAGCAAGTAAAATCAGACAGCGCAGTAAAAAGCATCCTTTCAAAACAGCAGGTACTGCTTACCAATTTTGCCGTATTTAAAGATCATCAAGAGGAGATGGCAGGGGCCAGTGCATTTTTAATCAACTATAAAAACAGTACATACGCTGTAACAGCCAAACATTTGCTGGGTGAAGCAATGGGCATTGACCCTGAAGTGAAACCTGCTCAACTAAAACAACAACTTGTTAGCTGGAAATTATTTCCAAGGGTACCCATCAATAAAAAGCGGGACACGGTTATTATTGGCGCAGGGCAACTTGATTACAGCCAGCTAAACAGTGATATATTAATATTACAGGTGCTTAACGCTGGGTTTAATGCTTATACGTTAATACCAAGTTTTACGCTGCCTAAAACAGGAGACAAACTTTATTTGATTGGTTGCCCTTACAGCCAGGAAAACTGCAAACAAAATATGTATGAACTGGTGTACAGGGAGTATGATGAAAGTTCGTCACAGCTTATATACACTACTACAGCTGCAATACAACTGGCCGGATTCAGCGGCGCTCCGATAGTAGATGCAAAAAGACAGGTGGTAAGTATTTTAACAACGGGTTGGGAGGAAAAGAACACCCGATTTGTAGCCGGCACTTTTATTGGCGAGATACAGAAAATCAAATAGATGGGGCGCCTGCTGCGCCCCATCTATTTGATTGCTCTTTACAAGGCTATTTTTTCTTTGGGCTACCCAGGGTATAAGAAATACCTACCTGGATAGTGCTGTTCTTAAAATTGGGATCTATACCTGCAGAGGCATCAAAATCCCCCACTTTAGATAAACCCACCAGGTATCTGGCACCTATACCAAAACCGCCTGGAGATTGATACCCCAGTCCGCCGCCCAGGGCAAGATCCAGGCCTTTTGCAAATTTATCAAAGGTTTGATCTGGTATGCTTTCGCTGATCTTAAAACCAACCTGTGGGCCAGCTTCTACATAAAACCCGCCATCTGATTTGAACTTAGCCATCACCGGAATGGTAACATAGGTTAGTTTGTACGTTTGGGTGCCGTCAGCGTCTTTAAATTTGGCTCCTGATGTTGACAGCAAGGCCTCAGGCTGTATACAAAAATTATTGCCCAGCCAAAACCCGATAAATCCACCGGCATAAAACCCTACCAGGGATTGCTTGGTTACATCTTCTAAATTTTGAACGTTGGTAAAATTGCTGATGTTGACACCGCCTTTAAGACCCAGTGAAAACTGTTGGGCATACAACGTGCCGGAGGACGAAAGCAGTAAAACAAATAGTAACTTTTTCATTGCTGTTGTTTTTAGTTTATAAAATTGTTTAAAACTTACAATACATCGCAATGGCTTATATAGAGGCAGCAAAAATCCTGTTGCTTGTAACTGCATGAAGATAAACTTTTACATGCTGGCCACCAACTTAAACCCAGGCTTTTGCCGCTTGTTTAATCAAAGTATGGCCTTGAGTTGTAGGTACTGCAACAACATGATCGTTTTTCCATCTTTTATCTCACCTGTTTCTATCATCTTCATCGCTTCATCAAATTTCAATTCCAGCACTTCAATGTTTTCCTGCTCATGTTCCAGCCCGCCACCCTCATTTACTTTCATATCTGTTGAATATTCAGCAATAAAAAAATACAATATTTCCGTAACAGAACCGGGCGACATATAGGCTTCAAAAATCTTTTGTACATGGGTGATCTTGTAACCGGTTTCTTCCTCTGTTTCTCTTCTGATACAATCTTCTGCATTGTCTTTGTCCAGCAACCCGGCACACGCTTCTATCAGCATACCATCGGCATTGCCATTGATATAGGTGGGCAAACGGAACTGCCTGGTGAGGATCACTGTTTTTGATCCCTTATTATACAGTAAAATCACAGCCCCATTACCCCGGTCATAGGCTTCCCGGTTAAGTGTTTTCCATTGACCGTTGCTGAAAAAATCGTAGGTTATTTTTTTTAAAGTGTACCAGTTGTTAGAGAGAATTTCGGTGGAGAGATTTTTAACTCTTGGATTCATGAATGATTTTATAACTAGGTTTTGAAATTGTTTTTACACGCTGCTGTTTTAACTCACCCCAACTTCCCGAAAAATCGGGACCCTGCCTACTGGCAGGCGATATTAAGGAGAGGGGCCGTTAGCACCCTGCCAATTAACCTCACCCCAACCCCTCTCTTTGAGGAGAGGGGCTCGTAAGACCCTGGCACTTTAAAATTTTCTCCGTTACTCCCTCACTCAGTTGCTTAGCCCACTTGGCATATTCTTTTCCGGAGGGATGCAGTTTATCCGCTGCTACAAATTCTTCCCTGTGCCCATCAATTCTTTGTGATGAAGTGATATCGATAAAATGTGTTTTGTATTTTTTACTAACAGACTCACAGATGCCATTAAAAGCATCGATCTCCCGTGCAATATTTTCTGTGTCCCTGTCGCTGGCAAAAGGCGTTACGCCCCAATCGGGTATTGATAATACAAAAACATGGCTGGGATCACCACCAGCGAAAGCAATGGCCTTTTTTAAAAGTGCTCCGAACTCAATTGCAAAATTTTCAGCACTTCTTCCCCGGTATTGATTGTTTACGCCGATCAACAGGCTAACAAAATTGTAAGAAGGAAGCAACTTTGTTTCTTCGATCAATTTAGTCAGCTCATCAGTTGTATAACCTGTTACCGCTATAATTTCAGGAGCATAAAATGAAAATCCTTTTGTTCTTAACAATTGTATTGCTTGATAAGGGAAACTTTCATTAATACGAACCTGTTCACCTACGGTGTAGCTGTCGCCAAGTGCTAGATATGAATATTGCTTCATAAATTATATAGTCATAATAACCAACCACATCGTGGCCAAATATCAGTAGTTATAGCAAATAAAAAGCTACAGCAACAAGCTCCGTAGGAGCGGCATGTAACATATCGCACCTACGGAGCTTGTATTTAAGTTCTATCAATGTCATATTACTAATATTCAGCTCCCATGGATCTATTTTAAAACCTCATCCGGTCAGCTTCCAGTTGCTTGATCCATTTTCGGCAGATCCATAAAGGTAAAATGCCGATCACACCAAAACTACAGTCAATTAAAATATGGAACATCGGAATTTGACGTATGGGTCCGGCAATAAACGCCAACGGGATCACCGCTATACAGGACAGCATCCCCCACTCTATCACCCAGATATTTTTTATCGGATCTCTCAAAGGCCCGATAAACATCATGGCAATCACAATATGGGCAAATGCCAGCCAGTCGTACCCATATGCCAGCATCGGATATTTTGCATTGGTTTCCTGCAAGGCGGTATATACATCCTGCAACCATTTTTCGGTAAAAGAAGGCACCAGGGAGGGATGGCTTAATAACCACTTCAATTCAGTTTCCACCGGAAAGGCAGTAACACCACTCAAAATAAGCGCCACCATAAAAAATAAGATCAGTAAGCGGATCTTTGTATGCAATCTCATGCTGTAGATATTTTCATGCTTGTTTTAAGAGCCAGGGTCACTTGTCTGTTTTTACCGGCTTCCCATCTGCAAAACTCCCCACCCCTGCTGTGTACCAGGGATGTATTTCGTAAGCCAGTCTGCCTGCAGCAATAGCAGGATCAGCTTGTAGTAATTGCTCCACCTCCTCTTTAGTTGCCACATCAAAAATAAAAACGCCCCGCCAGTTTCCATCATCCCCAAATGGTCCGGCTACTTTGAGTTTGCCCTCTTTATATAATTTACTAATATTGGCCATATGGCCTTCCTGCAATTTAGCTGCAGTGGCAGAATCCTGTGTACGGTTGTTGCCCTTTAGCAACATTACAAACCAAAACTGCTTTATCCGGGTTTCCGCTTTGGGTTCAGTATTAGCAGGTTTCAATTCATTTTGCGCATTGGCTGAATAATTACCAGCCAGCACAGTCATCAGCAAGACAATTATACACTTCATTTGAAAAAACTTTTTGATTATCTAAATGTATAACATTTTACAGGCAATGCAGCAAGGCTTGTTATATTTGCCGCGGTAAAAACGATTGCTTTGTATAGAAACGCTGATGAAGCGGATTTGAACAGATCACCTGAACCTGTTTGCATGTTCAACCTCCGTTTCATTTTTTCTATCTTACTAAATTTCATTAAAGCCAAAATAAAAGTACATGGCAGCTAAGACAGACAATTTTAAAAGTCCCGATTACTTTAATGTGGATGAGTTACTAACGGAAGAGCATAAGCTTATCCGGGAAACCGTACGGAGTTATGTGAAGAAAGAAATTTCTCCTATCATTGAAGACTATGCCCAAAGGGCAGAATTCCCGCAACAGATCGTACAACAAATGGGCGACCTGGGTGTTTTTGGGCCAACCGTTCCCGTTGAGTATGGCGGCGGCGGGCTGGATTACATCAGTTATGGTTTGATGATGCAGTAACTGGAACGGGGTGATAGCGGGGTAAGAAGCACCGCTTCGGTACAAGGTTCCCTGGTGATGTTTCCCATTTATCAATATGGCAGCGAAGAACAACGTAAAAAATATTTACCCAAACTGGCCAGTGGGGAATGGCTGGGGTGTTTTGGATTAACAGAACCCAATCATGGCAGTGACCCCAGCAGCATGCTCACCAATATCAAAGATGCAGGCGATCATGTAATTCTGAATGGCGCCAAAATGTGGATCAGCAATGCGCCCTTCGCACAAGTGGCCGTGGTATGGGCTAAAGATGAAGCCGGTGATATTCGTGGACTCGTGGTTGAAAGGGGCATGGAAGGTTTTAGTACGCCAACCACCCATGGCAAATGGAGCCTGAGGGCCAGTGCAACTGGTGAATTGGTTTTTGACAATGTAAAAGTGCCAAAAGAAAATATCTTCCCCAATGTAAAGGGATTAAAAGGGCCACTGGGTTGTTTAACCAAGGCCAGGTACGGTATTGCCTGGGGTGCGGTGGGCGCTGCAATGGACTGTTATGATATTGCCTTGAATTATTCAAAAGAGCGCATACAGTTTGATAAGCCGATCGGTGGTTTTCAATTGCAGCAAAAAAAGCTGGCTGAAATGGTAACAGAAATTACCAAAGCGCAATTACTCAACTGGCGCCTGGGTGTATTGATGAATGAAGGAAAAGTAACTCCACAACAGGTAAGTATGGCCAAACGAAATGCCTGTGAAATCGCCACCAATATTGCCAGAGATGCCAGGCAAATGCTGGGTGGCATGGGCATCACGGGTGAATATCCTGTAATGCGCCACATGATGAATTTGGAAAGTGTGATCACCTATGAGGGTACCCATGATATTCATTTGCTGATAACGGGCATGGATGTAACAGGTATCAATGCGTTTAAATAAATTAAATATCTTTAAGCCACTAAAACAACTACCATGAAATTTTTGACCTTAAAGCCTTTCTTGTTTTTTTTCTGTGCAGTGCTGGCAATCAGTTCCTGCCAGAAAGAACTATCACCTGAAAATACAACACCGGTTCCTCCCGGTCCTTCGGTGATATCGCTTCCTGTTGTACCAGTCACGCTTTCCGTAAATGGCAAAGTGGTGGATGAAAATAATAACCCCGTACAGGGTGCTGTTATATCAGGCGGAGGTAAAACAGCCGTTACATCAGTGGATGGTACTTTCACGCTAACCAATGGCAACTTCAATGGTTCATTTACAACTGTAAAAATTGAAAAAGACAATTACTTCACCCTGGTAAAAACCTTTTCTTCAAAATCAAATGAAACCGAATACATTACTGCCACGCTGTCTCCAAAAGTACTGGCAGGAAAAATTGGAGCTGGTGGTGGCAATGTCGTTTTACCACCGAATAATATTAAGGTGGAATTTCCAGCTAATGCATTTGTAAGCCTTGCTGGTGTTGCTGTTACTGATTCTGTAAATATTTACGTTACCTATATTGACCCCACTGCACCTGATGCAAATGAAAGGATGCCTGGCAATCTTACTGGTGCGGTGGCACCTTCAACTGTATATATCCTTCGGTCCCTGGGCATGCTGGCAGTTGAATTAAAGAATGCTGCAACCAATGAAACTGTAAAAATTGCGCCGGATAAAAAAGCCGCTATCACTGTACCTATACCGGCTACCCTTGCAGGCGAAGCTCAAGCCACCATACCGTTATGGTATTTCGATGAGTCCAATGGGGTGTGGGTAAAAGAAGGAGAAGCAACTAAATCCGGCAACAGCTTTAGAGGAGAAGTGGCTCATTTTACATTTTGGAACCTTGATTATTTTGGTCCTTATTGTGATTTTAGTGTACGTTTTTTAAATGCAGCAGACAGCACCCCTCTTGCCTATTCCAGGGTGACTTTGCAAATGAACGGTGTTAGCTCAGTATTTACCGACTATACCAATTCCAATGGGGCTGCATATGGCTATGTACCACTGAACACGGTACTGCAGATGAAATATTTCAAAGCAGATGGCAGTATATCACTGGACACAACGATCGGACCATATACAACCAATGCCGACCTTGGCAATGTGTATGTTGAGGTTGGTGGCTCAGCCCCCCCGGTAGCTTCTTCACCGATCACAGGCACACTGCTTAATTGTAACGGGATCCCGGTTACCAGCGGTTTTGTTTCTGCTTCGGTTAATGGTGCAAATTTTCAATCTTCAGTTAACAGCACCGGAGCATTTTCCATCGCTGTAAATGACTCGCTTACAGCGGGGGCATCCATAATAATCAGTGGTTATGACAGCGTGTCCAATGCAGCGATACCACAATCAACTATTACTTATACCGGTACGGCATCTTTAAACCTGGGTTATCTTTTTAGTTGTTCGAATCCTCTTGCAGAATTTATTACTTATAACCTTGATGGCCAGGATCATATTTTTATCCGCAATATTGACTCTGCTTTTTGCACTGAAACATTTGTATTTAACAGAACCAATATTGCCTGCCGAAGGGCAAACGGTTCACCCACTGTTGAGGGGTATGTGGCGTTTATTACAGGGCCTTCTACCACAGGTGGAACTGATACAAGCAGTATCCTTACGCTTGAACGATACACAACAGCATCAACTCCTTCGTCTTTAAACATTGTTTCGTTTACAGAAAATTATAGTTCTTACCCATCTGCATTAGGAGTTCCCGGCTGGGTAACAGGAGAGTTTACTTGCGAATTCACAGATGAAACAGGCGCTGCACATACTGTAAGGTCAAGATTTAAAATATGGAGGCGGCCGTAAACAACCGTATTAAACAGCTGCCTCAAACGAAGGTGCCAGGTTAGCCTGCATCCATTTTACTAAATATACTGGATATGATAAAAAATATTTCTGTTATCGGTGCAGGTACCATGGGTAATGGTATTGCACATGTATTTGCTCAGGCAGGTTTTAGTGTAAGCCTTATAGATGTAAATGCGGCGCAACTGGAAAAAGCCATCGCCACCATTGGCAAAAACTTCGACAGGCAAATTGTAAAAGGGACTATTGGGGAGAATATAAAAACAAAAGCCCTGGCAAATATTGTTACAAAAACAGATGTAGCAGAAGGTGTGAAGAATGCAGCATTGGTTGTTGAGGCTGCAACAGAAAATGTTGACCTCAAATTAAAAATATTCAAGTCAATAGACGAGGCAGCGCCTGCTGGATGTATCCTTGCTACCAATACCTCTTCTATCTCCATTACAAAAATTGCAGCCGTTACAAAGCGCCCGGACCTTGTGATCGGCATGCATTTTATGAACCCCGTGCCGGTGATGAAACTGGTGGAGATCATCAATGGTTATGCCACCACAAAGGAAGTAACGAATACGATTGTTGAACTCAGCAAACAATTAGGCAAGATCCCTTGTGTGGTGAATGATTATCCCGGCTTTATTGCCAACCGCATTTTAATGCCTATGATCAACGAAGCGATTCACAGTTTGTATGAAAGCGTGGCGGGTGTGGAAGAAATTGATACCGTGATGAAACTCGGCATGGCACACCCCATGGGGCCACTGCAACTTGCAGATTTTATAGGACTGGATGTTTGCCTCAGCATTTTAAAAGTACTGCAGGATGGGTTTGGCAATCCTAAATATGCACCTTGTCCGTTGTTGGTGAATATGGTTACAGCCGGTAAGTTAGGTGTGAAAAGTGGAGAAGGGTTTTATTTGTATACGGCGGGAAGTAAGGATCTGGTGGTGAGTAGCAGCTTTAAATAAACAGTCATGCCACCCAAACTCTTCATGATCCTCCTCGGCTGCACACCCAAGGGCCGTCACACCGAACAGCATGATATCTTCTTTGGCATTGCTCATTCATTAGCCGAATTAAAACCAGCCATGCAACAATTCTGGCCCGGCACCCAATTGCATATTGATGCATGGCGGCAAGTGACCAATGTAGATGGCTATACAATTGAAGTGATTGCAAAAACAGCAGAAAAAGAAAATACCAATCAGTTATTCTTCCTCAACCTGGGTGGTTATAAACAAAATGAATTTGATGAATTTCACTATAAAATGCTGGTCGTTGCTCCTGATAAAGGAAAGGCAGTGAAGGCCGCTACGCAAACTGCTTTTTACAAACATGTGTCATTACCGGGCAATGGCACTTCACATATTGATGACCGGTATGGAGTGGATGTGGATGATATTTTTAAGATCGCCGACATATTACCTGCACTCCAAAAAGAAAAATACAGCCTTATCATCAGTGATATTCCTGGTGGGTCTTTTCAACAAGATGAATTACATTTAGGGTATGTAAAGTGGAACGCTTTGTAAGAACTCTATACCAATTTTGCGGTATAGAAAAATTTTGTGTAGTCTTAGTTAAAATTAAACCCCTTACAACGTTATGAAAAAAGGTTTGCTTTCTTTTATAACATTCCTGTTGTTCATTAATTCAATAGCACAACAAAGGCCCGGCCCAGCACCTGTTCCGGATTGTGGTGCTCCCATGCCGGCCCTGATATTGCTGGATCCGGTCAATCAGCAGGTATGCCCGGGTAGCAACGCTACTTTTGTAGCTTCTGCTGGATCTGCAGGCGGACTTTGGTGGCGGATGAGCAGAGATAATGGCCTTACCTGGGAAAACACTATCCCTAATTCAATAGCTACACCATTTCGCTGGAATGCAGGTCCAGACTCCCTGACGCTCTTTAACGTAACGCCAGATATGAATGGATTCCTGTTTAGGTGTGAATATGCAAGTCCCTGCGGGCCAACGACGAATACAAATCCAGTCACCTTATCAGTTGGCCCGTTCAATATGTCAATTGTTGTACAACCAGCCAATACATCTGCCTGCAAATATTCCGCTGCAGATTTTTTTGTTACTGCAACAGGGAGTTCGCCTACCTACCAATGGCAGCAAAGTAGTGATGGCGGCAGCACATTTGTACATCTGCCAGGCAAAACAAACAGCGCACTTACTTTGGATTCTGTAACGCTTAATATGAACACTTATCAATACCGTTGTATTGTGACTAGTAGCTGCACTTCATCTGATACATCATCACCTGCTGTTTTAACAGTAAGAAATGAAAGCACTGCTATATTAACGCAGCCTGTCAGCCAAAATCTTTGTTCCAGCGACACTGCGGTATTGAGTGTTGTGGCAACAGGCAACAACCTGTCTTATCAATGGCAGGATTATTATACAGTGAACATAGGTGGTGCTACGGATGCAACATTAACGATGCCTTACCAGGATGGACGTCATTCTTACAGGTGTAAAATTACCAGCACCTGTAAAACAATTTATTCAAATACGGCCACACTTACCTATACCATCACACCCAGTTTATTGCCTGCAGAAGTGCGGACTGTATGTAATGGACAACAAGCATTTATTTCAGCATTATCCAACTATCAGCAGGCCAATGCAGGTTTACAATGGCAGGTAAGTACCGATTCAGGAGTTATTTTCAATAATATACCAGGCGAAAATTTAAATTCTTTAGCTGTCACCAGTTCTGCATCAATCAATGGCAACCGTTACCGCTGCCTTATCACCCAAAGCTGCTTTACCGGCTATTCAAATGTTCACGAGGTTTATAACACTTACACTGCAGCTCAAATAACTTTGCAACCGGAAGATAAAACTGTATGTGCTGGCACGAATGTTATTTTTCGAATCAATTCCACCGATGATGTATCAGTATCTGACTATCAGTGGCAGGTAAGTACTGACAACGGGGTAAGCTTTATTAACCAGAATATGACTTACGCAGTGGGAAAAGTTCTCACACTGCCAGCTGTAACAACTTCAATGCATAATTATCAGTACCGGTGCATGGTATATGGCTGTGGCGATACGGCATACTCCGATCCGGCAGTGCTGAGCGTTTCTGCAAGCCCTTCATTAGGATACGATACCACCGTAAATGTAGTATGTGACACCTGTACCGCAGACATTGCCAGTATGTATGATACAACAGGATTTACCACTACATTCTGGAGTACTGCAAATCCCTCCACCGCACAACCCGGAAAACATTCTATAAAAGTATTCAATGCACAAGGATGCAGCGACTCCGCCTTTATTTATGTAAATGTGATCGACGGAGATACGATCAGGGCCTGCGATGGTGCTGCTTTAAGAATTGTTTGCAGCATTCCTGGAACCTCTTATCAATGGGAATGGGATCATTGGGGACCTGGTTATTTTTCCAGTATGTCTGAACAGCTTAGTGGCACGAATGGACCTGTATTATTTTTATCCGGAATATTACTTTCCGGCCGTTTGATCAGGTGCCGGGTTGATGGCACTTTATTCTCTAATATTATTTATGTAAAACCAACTGCTTACTGGAATGGCGCTTTTGATAGCAACTGGAGCAATCCACTGAACTGGAGTTGCGGAAAGGTACCGGGCCCGGGAGTTGAAGTTATCATTCCTGAAGGCATCCAACGCCTACCACGGGTGAATGTTGATGCTTCCTGCAAAAAACTTTTTGCCAGGAAAAACACTGAGGTAATAATCCAGCCAGGTGTGCATATCAAAATTGGTCCTTAATTGATTTTTAACCCTGTCTTTTTCACTGTATATTGGCTGGATAAAAGTATTCTTCATGTCCTCCTGCAACAAATCCATCGATGCCTACATTGCAAAGTCAGCTGATTTTGCAAAACCCATTCTCAATCATTTAAGAGAATTAATTCATACCGCCTGCCCGGATGTGGAAGAAAAGATGAAGTGGAGTATGCCTTTCTTTGATTACAAGGGAGAGATGATGTGCCACATGGCTTCCTTTAAACAACATTGTGCTTTAGGATTTTGGAAAGGGTCTATTATGAAAGATCCTGTGTTAAGAGAAACAGCAGCATCTGAATCTGCGATGGGTCACCTGGGAAAAATAACTTCTCTAAAAGACCTGCCTCCTGATAAAAAAATAATCAGTTGGGTAAAGGAAGCGATGTTGTTAAATGATAATGGCATTAAACTCCCACCAAAACCAAAAGCGGCACCGGAGCAAAAAGAACCGGGCCTGCCGGACTATTTTATCAAAGCGCTTGCAAAAAATAAAAAAGCAAAAACAGTATTTGAAGCATTTGCTCCCGGTAAAAGAAAAGAATACATCGCCTGGCTCACAGAAGCCAAAACAGAAGATACCCGTAACAAAAGAATGGAGACTGCCATTGAATGGATCGCCGAAGGCAAATCAAGGAACTGGAAATATGAAAAGAAATAACTGCTTACCAGGTAGCTTACGGCCTGCATCCTGACGTATCTAAAGAACGAGTAACCAGAAACCTGCCTACCGGACAGGCAGGCCAGCAACTGCTTTCCCTACCACTTGAATCCCGGCAGCACAAAATAAAATACCTGCCATAAACCATACTGCAGTCCCATATAAATTTTATACGGCCCTTCAAAGTGCAGGGTTTCGTTATTATCAAGCACCGCATCGTACTTACACATCCCTTCTGCAAAGCCCATTCCCCTTCCCTCTTCTTCCTGCAACTTACAATCAACATGGGGTGTTGTCCAGGCATCATTGGCAAAGCGCTCATAAGCATCAAAGAACAAGTACATTTTCTTAAGCAGCATTTCCTTTGTTAATTGCCGGCCATCTGCCGTTATGATATCGTCTGCCAGTTCTATAGAATGTTCATTAAAAGCGGCGGTAAAAAAGTGCTGTAAAAATTCGTGCGCCCGTTTTGCAATATCAGCTGTATGATTGGGATGAAATTCTTCATAGATAAAACAACTGTTCATCCCGTCCACAGGTGCTTTCTCCACCTCCTGTTTAAAAAACTCTTCTGTAATAAAGCGGTATACTATCTCATCATCATAAGGGCCATCACAAAAATCCAGGTTGATTTGCTGTTTCTCCATCAGTGTAAGCAACATCTCTGAAGCTGCTTTCATTTCTTCTTTTGTGAGTTCAATGGCGGGCCTGTAAGCAGGTTTGCCAATTCTTTCATACACAGTGGTATATTCCGTATTGTTGTGCGATTCTTCAAAAGCCAGCACATTCTTTAAAAACTGGTTCTCTATTTCCGGTGGTATCTCTTCACCCATACCCATCTGGAAAGCTTCCCCAAACTGCGCCTTCAGTTTTATCTTCAGCAATTCATTCTCTATCCTCAAATTTTCCCGGGGGTCGTCTGAAAATTTTTCATCCTCCTGCATAAAATTATTTTCGTCAAATTACTTCTTCTTTTTGTTATATACAAGCCTGTACGATTCGTCCACCATCGCAAGTAACTGTTTGCTTGATAAAGTACCATTGGCAATCACCGTATTCCAGTGTTTTTTATTCATATGAAAACCGGGCAGTACGGCATCGGGATATTCCTCCCGTAACTCAAGCGCTTTTTCCGGATCGCATTTTACATTGAACTGCAAAGGCTGCGTATCCAATGGCAGCAGTAAAAATATTTTGTCATTTACTTTATACACGATCACGGTGTCACCAAAAGGAAAACCCTCCGTAACGGAAGGTTTTCCAAGGACATAGTCCCTTAATGATTCTATATTCATCTGTTCATTTATCTCAGTATGGTAACATCACCTCTTACCTGGTACAGCCTTCCATCCTGCAATAAGAAATCAACTACATAATAATAAGTAGCGTCTGGCAATGTTTTACCGCTGTAGGTACCTCTCCAGTCATTGCGATAGTTCTGTGATTCAAATACCCTGCTGCCATAACGGTTAAATACCTGCACCCTCACATTCTTCAAACAGTCAAACTGGTCATACACCATCCAGGTATCGTTTACACCATCCCCGTTTGGAGTAAAGGCATTTTTCACTTTAATACAGAACGGTAATACCGTAACTGTTACCGTATCGGTACTACTGCAACCTTCAACGTTAGTGGCCGTAAGCGTGTAAGTGATCGTTTGTTGTGGCATTACAGATACAGGATTCAATATACCCGGATTGCTGAGATAGGTAGTAGGTGTCCACGCAAAGTTAGCTGCATTACCAACTGTACCACTCAACTGGGCATCCTGACCCTTAGATATTGAAATGCCTGTACCGGCATCTACTGCGGGCGCCTGCGTTACAATTACATTTACAGTGTCTCTTGCCACACAGTTGCCGCTTTGGGCTGTCACAATATACTCTGTAGTGGCAGTTGGGTTAGTAACGGTTGGGCTTATAGCCGAACCACTGCTAAGGAATGTTGTGGGCGACCAGCTTACACTTGTGGCATTGGTTGTGGTGTTCAGTACTACCGCAGCAGGTCCGCAAAGTGTTGTATCCTGCCTTGTTTGCAGGGTAAGGTCATTGATCACACCTACAGTAACCGAAGTTGTTACCGTACAGCCATTGGCATCCCTCACTGTAATGGTATAGCCGGTTGCTGTAAGTCCTGTAAAGTTGTTTTCAGCCTGGAAGGTAAGCCCATCCCTGCTGTAGCTGTAAGGAAGCGTACCGCCTGTGGCTGAAACGGTTATATCACCAGAAGGTGTACTTGTATTACATCCGGTGTTACCACCTGTTGCTGTAGCTGCCAGTATTTGCGGCTGTGTTACTGTGATGGATGAATCTTTGGTGCATCCATTAGCGTCACGTATCCGTACAATGTAAGTGCCTGCGGCCACCGCAAACGAATCATCTGCCTGGTAGCTGGTACCTCCATTGATTGAGTATTCAAAACCGCCTGTGCCACCTGAAGCTGTAACGACGATACTGCCACTGTTAGCTGCAAAACAAAGCACATTTGAAACAGTATAGGTTGCTGCGATAGCAGAAGGCTCATTAATTGTAATCGAACTGTCTTTCGTACAACCGTTGGCGTCACGCAGCCTCACTGTATAAGTGCCTGCGGCTAACGCAAATGAATCATCTGCCTGGTAGGTTGTACCGCCATCAGATGAGAATTCAAATACGCCGGTTCCACCGCTTACAACATTCACAACAATACTGCCATTTCCGCCAAAGCAGGCTGCATTTGTTACCGTATATGTGGCCACAATTGCTGCCGGTTCTGTGATGGTGATGGAAGTGTCTTTTGTACAGCCATTGGCATCACGTATACTTACCGTATGCACACCTGCCGCCAGTGTGGCAATAGTGGTATCAGCACCATAAGTGCCGGCATCGAAAGAATAAGTGTAAGGAGCTGTACCGCCCGTTACCGCAGTTACGGATATCACACCGTTTGCGCCGGCGTTGCAGGAAACATTACCTGAAGCATAGGTTCCCTGGATGGGAGTTGCTTCCATTAAAGTAAAGCTGCTGTCTTTTGTACAGCCATTGGCATCACGGATACTTATCGTATGAGGCCCGGCTGATAGTGTGGAGATCGTGCTGTCTGGACCATACACGCCACTGTCGAATGAATAGCTGTATGGTGCCGTACCGCCTGTTACTCCAGTTACTGATATAACTCCATCGCTGCCACCACTACAGGAAACATCAACAGTTGTATAGGTCGCTACAAATATTGCTGCTTCCACCACCGTAATGGTAGTGTCTTTAATACAACCGTTAGCATCCCGTATACTTACGGTGTGCGGGCCTGTTGCAAGGGTTGAAATAGTAGAATCGGAACTATAAGTGCCGCCGTCAAAAGAATAAGTATAAGGTGCTGTGCCACCTGAAACAGATACAACCGAGATGATGCCGTTAGTGCCACCGCACAATACAGCACTGTCTGCATACACGCCAAAGACAGGTTCCTTGTCAGCTACCACTATGATGGTATCTTTTGTACAACCATTGGCATCACGTATACTCACGGTATGCGGGCCTGTTGCAAAGTTTGATAAAGTACTGTCTGTTCCATATGGACTGCTGTCGAATGAATAGCTGAATGGACCTGTACCGCCTGCTACAGAAACCACAGATATTATACCATCTGTATTTCCATTACAACGAACGGCGCTATCGGCATATACGCCGCTTATTGACAATGGTTCACCAATTACAATTACAGAATCTTTGCTGCAACCATTGGTATCGATCACACTAAAGTTGTAAGTGCCGGCCGGCAAGATGAAGGTGCTGTCAGATTGATACGTAGCACCACTATCTGATGAATACCTGATTGGCCTAACTCCGCCTGAAGCAATGGACACTGTACCTGTACCGCCATTACATAATGGTTCAGTAACAGTAAAGGCAACATCCAAACTGTTTAAAGAGGTGATCTCCACGATGGTATCTATTGAACAACCAGCCGCATCCTGCACCCTGATATAATGAGTACCGGCTGCAAGGCCTGCTAATAAACTGTCTGACTGCCAGGTGAGGCCACTGTCTGATGAGAACCTGAATGGTTCAACACCACTCAATGTATTTACAGAAACAGAACCCGGTGTTCCGCATTGCCCGTTGGTAACATCAAAATTCACCCGGAGGTTGGGTATAAATATGCGTATGGTATCTGCACCTACTTCTTCCTGTGTTGGGTCATCAAATTTTTGATAGGTAGCCCTTATCAGCAAAGTGTTGAAACCTGCCGGAAGACGATTTAAAGCACAGAGGTTGGTAAAGTTTACTTTTAAACTTGCAGAGTCAAGGAATGTGGTATCCCCGGTAGCCAGGAAGTTTCCGCTGGTATCAAACAACTCTACACGTTTAAATAATGTAGGCCCTCCAATGGGTACAAAACGCCAGCTCTCATTCATGCCTAAACGCCCCCATGGAGCATCCGTAGCGGCCCTGCCTGGCGCCATCATGCCACGGGTACGGCTAAAGTCCTGTATACCCACCATTGCCCTGCCTTCATTCCATCCGAGACAATTCTGCATATCAAAAATGAAAACTTCCACAATGCCGGTTCCTTCATACAATACGATCTGGTGAGTGTTCTCGATTAATGTGTCACACTCTCCCACCAGGAACAATGGAACTTTATAGAAACTTAATATCCATCTCCTATGAGGTGCTGTACCGGTAATATTATACTTGATTCGCTGATTGGGAGAAGTATTGTAGAAAGGATTTAAATCATGGTAAGGACCCATGATCAGTGCCCTGTCATAATAGCCATCTGGTGTAGGCAGGTTTCTTGGACCGGAGCCATCTACAATATCCCAGTGACTAAAGTTCTCAGCTTCTGCAATATCAAAACTTACATAGCCGTTGGTACTGGCAATGAGTGAATTATAGTTAGTGCCATAGAATGGGAAAGTAAATGGCAATGTAATTACATCCGTGTACACATCATCTGTTTCCAGGTCGGCAGACGGTCCTTCTCCACCAGGGAAAATATAAGGATTGAAACATCCACCGGATGCAGAACTCAATGGATTGATGGCATACCGGTCGGTTAATGAATGGATATCCGGTATAATGGCTTCCAGTGTAAAGCAGGAATCACCACCACCGCAATTGAATGATGTATCCCTTGCACAAGTGAACGAGAAGGTGGCTGGTTGTAACGGTGGCACCACAGCGCAAATACCAAATGTACCTGAGTTAAGTGTGCCTCCATTTGACCATACCCTTACATATACGATGGTTCCCGGGAATATCCCTGTTGCAGTAATATAAGGCATATCAGGGTTGCCGCTTCCATTATCGTCGCAGGCAACCAGTGTTAAGGTGCCATTGCAGCTGTCTGCTGTATAAATGGCCATACCTGCATCAATAATGGTTCCTGCAATGGTATTTACATTGAAGGCACCGGATGCTGGAGATACCAACTGGAACCAAACATCACTACCCTGGTAGTTACCACAAGGAGGATTAGGAACACTGGCAGTACCAAAGGATCCTTCGTTAGAAAAATTCTGATACAGACAGGTATCATTTACCGGAATGTTGAGCGCACCACAAGGATTATCGTTACCGGGTGGCGGTGGTGGCACAGTTAAGCAAATACTGAATGTGCCATTGTTGTTATTTCCATTTTCCCAAACCCTGATCCAAACGGTATCGCCTGGATTGAAACCACCGATCGTCATTTTGGGCATATTTCCAGCGCCGTCATTATCATCACATTCAATAAGGGTGAGGTTATCGCAAGTGCCGGTATATACTGCCATACCGCCATCAATCATTACGCCTGCCTGGGTATCGAAAGTAATAGCTCCGTCAGCAGGTGCGATTGCCTTAAACCAAACGTCTCCGCCCTGGTAGAAAGCACAACCAGGAGCAGGTACCCCTGCAGAACCGAATGAACTTTCATTGGTAAATGTTTGAGGTGTACAAATGGAGTCAACCGGCAATAAGATAGCACCACATGGGTCGTCATTTACCGGACCCGGAGGCGGCATCCTTACACAAATTCCAAAATTGCCGTTATTATCATTTCCAAACTCCCAGAAACGCACCCATAAAGTGTCGCCGGGAGTAAGACCACCCAAAGAAATAAATGGCATTAATCCATTATTACTTGCATCATCGTCACATTCAATTAAAGTAAGATTATTACAGGTTCCACTGTAAATAGCCATACCCCCGTCGGTTATCACGTCATCTTCTGAATCGAAGACCAATGCACCACCCGATGGCACCACCACACTAAACCATACGTCACTGCCTTCATACAAGGCACATCCAGGCTCAGGTACACCTAGCGTATTGGTAGCATTCTCATTAGTAAATGTTACATAGGTGCAGGTAGAATCTGGTGTAAGCGGTGTAGCAGTACATGGGTTATCATTCACCGGCGGTGGTGGTGGAATGGTAGCACATATTTTAAATAACCCGTTGTTGTCATTTGAAGCCGACCACATACGTACCCAAATAGTATCGCCAGGCGTTAAACCACCAGCAGTAATTTTTGGCATCAGGCCGTTGGTACTTAAATTGTCGTCGCAGGTAAGCAAACTAAGATTTCCGCAGGTGCCGCCGTATATGGCCATGCCACCATCGGTCATCTGATCTTCATCTGTATCCTGCACAACTGCTCCACCGGCCGGTACTACAATTTTAAACCAAACATCAGCACCCTGGTAGTCTGCACATCCAGGTGCAGGCACACCAGCAGAACTTGTAGCCGCATCATTAGTAAAAGACTGATAGTTACAAGTGGAATCAACAGGCAATTCAATCGCTCCACAGGCATCATCGTTTGCCGGAGGTGGTGGCGGTATGCTGGCACAAATTCCAAAAGTACCGTTGTTATCATTAAAGGGCGACCATATCCTTACATACAATGTATCGCCGGGTGTTAAACCACCCAACGTTAATTTAGGCATGGCTCCATTAGGACTTCCATTATTATCACAGGCCAGTTCAGTAAGACCATCACAGGTACCGCTGTAAACTGACATGCCACCATCTGTCATTTCACCTTCGTCTGTATCGATGGCAACTGCTCCACCAGCGGGTACCACTACTTTAAACCAAACATCACTGCCCTGGTAAAAAGCACAACTGGGGTCATCCACCACCGGAGAATCAGTAGAACTTTCGTTGGTGAAAGTTTGATAAACACAGTTAGAATCTACAGGAATAACCACTCCGTTACAAGGATCATCGTAGGCAGGAGGTGGTGGTGGAATTTTTACGCAAAGACCAAAGGTTCCGTTGTTGTCTCCACCAAACTCCCAAAAACGTATCCAGATAGTATCGCCAGGTGTAAGACCTACTTCACTAAGGAAAGGCATGGCACCATTGTTACTTGCATCATCATCGCAGGATAATAAAGTAAGACTGTCACATCTGCCTGTATAAAGCGCCATACCACCATCGGTGATTACGCCTGCTTGTGCATCAAATATCAAAGCACCGCCCGGAGGCACCACCACGCTGAACCACACATCAGAACCCTGGTAGCTTGCACAACCGGGATCCGGCATGCCGGTAGAACCTGTAGATTCTGCATTGCTAAAAGTCTGGAAAGTACAGGTATTATTAGCAGTTACCGGAGTGGCAGTACATGGATCATCGTTAGTAGGAGCTGGTGGCGGGATGGTGGCACAAATACCGAATGAATCCTGGATCGTATTGCCTTCTTCCCAAAAGCGCACCCAAAGCGTATCACCTTCTGTAAGACCCCCGAGTGTGATAGTGGGCATGGCACCATTAACACTGGCATCTTCATTACAAGCCAGTAATTCAAGGTTGCTGCAGGTTCCCCTGTATACAGCCATAGCTCCATCAGTCATTACAACAGTTTGTGCATCCAGCACCACTCTCCCCCCGGCCGGAACGGCCAGTTTAAACCAAACATCCCCACCCTGATAATCACCACAACCGGGATCCGTTACATTTATGCTGCTCAAGGCATCCTTGTTGGTGAAATTCTGGTAGTTACAGGTAGCCCCTACCGTTATCAAGGCGGCATTACAGGGATCGTCATTTGCAGGAGGAGGCGGTGGCAGTGTTACACAAATACCAAAAGTGCCATTGTTATTGTTATCTTTTTCCCATATCCTTACCCACACCGTGTCTCCTGGTGTAAATCCTCCCAATGTCAGGCTCGGCATGTCGCCATTCGCACTATTGTCATCATCGCACGCAAGCTGAGTAAGCACACCTGTACAGGAACTGCCTGTGTAAATGGCCATTCCAGCATCTGTTACCACACCCTCATCTGTATCAAACACCAGGGCGCTTGTATTAGCGGGTACAATCACCCTGAACCAAACATCACCACCTAAAAATCCTGCACAAACCGGGGCGGCTACGCCTGAGCTTAAAGATGCACTTGCGTTGGTATAGGTCTGAAAATTACAGGTAGGCCCTACCGGGAGATCTATTGCATTACAAATTTCGTCATTAGCCGGAGGAGGAACAGGAATAGTGGCACAAATACCAAATGTACCTGCCACACCATTCTTTGACCATACTCTTACATATACAGTAGAGCCAGGATTTAAACCGGATACCGTTAGTTTGGGCATATTGGGGTTGGAACTGCTGTTATCGTCACAGGCAGCAGGTAATAATATTAAGGCAAGACATGAATTTCCTCTGTAAACAGCCATGCCTGCATCGGTCATGGTGCCTGCCTGCATATCAAATGTAAGGGCCCCGCCGGCTGGTACCGTAGCCCGGAACCATACATCGGCAGTAGTGCCGGCTGTAAAGTTGGCACAGGTTGGTGCCTGTGAACCTGTGCTGGCTGTTGCGCCTACGTTGGTGCCTTGCACATAAGTACAAGTGGCATCGGGAGTAAGTGTTACAGCCTGGCAGGCGTTATCAGCCTGGCCAAAAGCCGCCGTTGCAGTAAAAATTACTAAGCACAACGGCAATAGCCTTGTATATAACATCTTGAATAACATTTTAGGAACTGAGGTAAAATTCATGACGAAGAAGTATTAATAGCAATAATGAAAAATTTTAAACCGGGGAATGGATTGAAAGCTTTTGCAAAAGGTAACGGACCGGAATTATTTTTTCTTTTTTAAATCGAAGCGGAGTCCCATTTCATGTGCATTGTTCCCCGTATTAAAATCTGAGAAGGGCTCATTGTAGTAATCATAAGCGTACGTAAAGCTTATTTTTTCTGCCAGTTTAAACCCGGCCTGCAGACTCCAGAAATGACGTATTCTCCACGACATAGCCCACCATATTTTATCCTGCACATCTACTTTACAACCAAAATCAAATTCCGTAGGTGCGTTGGGTATGTACCTGATAATAGTAAAAGGTGTAAGATGTGTAGTACCCCCGGTCTGTATCACATAGCTTGAAGTGAATGCAAAATGGCGGTACAACTTAGCTCTTTCGGTTGCATTGGGAATATCACTAAATGCCAATTTTGATTGTATCAACTGGCTTACTGCCGCACCTGCACTAAATTTTCCATCGGAAAAATACACCCCGGCACCAGCATCTAATTTAAATGATGTGTTATTGCCGGCGAGTACCAGATCGCTACCCAGTGCGTCTGTTAATTTTGATTTATCAATGGAATACTGCAAACCCCTTAACTCAATACCTAATCCCAATTTTGATTTTTCGCCTGTTTTTACATGAAAAGAATATGCCCCCTGTACGCCTGTACGGCTGGTGGGTCCTGTGATATCACGGTACACATAACCTGCAAAACCGGAACTTTTTTTCTCCCAAAAAGCATCTCCATACACCATGAATGTGCGTGGGTTGCCCGGAAAAGCAGACCACATACTTCGATAAGTAGTGCCAATAACGCCATGCCCTGTAAACCCGGCAGCAGCAGGGTTATACATAGAATTGTGCTGTTGAAAAAGCGATGTGAAGTGTAATTGTTGCGCCTCTGATAGTTTACATACGGACATAAACACCAGGAGGGAAAGTAAAAGTTTCCTCATAATCTAGTTTGGTATTAAATAAGCTGTTATTGTAATGGGCGTTTAAAAGTAGGATAAAATTTTGAAAAAAATTAAATAGGATAAAAAAATGAACCTGTCTTTTAGACAGTATTACGATTTTGTAATATTTGCCCCCGGTATTTCTTTGAGTTTATACAGCACTTCCTGTTGCCGGTTGCTGGGAATGCCAGCCGTTATATTGCAGAACAACTGCATTTCCTGGCTCAGGATGGTGCAGTTGTATTGCTTTAAAACCATCATCACTTCATTCATCCGGGTATAGTCAAATTGCAGGTTGAAGTTGGTTTCAATCTGCCGTTGTATCACCGGTGTTACCTGGAGGGCCAATGCCGTCACCGTTTTATAGGCATTAATTAATCCAGGCACGCCTAAAAGGGTTCCGCCAAAATACCGCACCACAATAACAGCTGCATTGGTAACCTGCTTGCTGTCTATTTGCCCAAGTATTGGCCGGCCGGCAGTACCAGAAGGCTCCCCATCATCGCTCACCCTGAAATTATTACCATCTGTGCCAATACGGTAGGCGAAACAATGGTGCACTGCCTTGGGATGTTCCTTTTTCAATTCCAGCAAGTACTTTTTAAAATCATCCACCTGGCTGATGGGATATGCAAAGGCAATAAACTTACTGCCCCGGTCTTTAAATTCTGCCACACCTGGCTTGTCAATTGTGTAGTAGAACGTCTTATCATCCTTTAGATCTTCCTTACTCATTTGCTGCTTTGCCTTGTATAATATTGTATGCTGTCTGAAAAAATGATATCATTCTTTACCCTCACCTGAGATTTCAGTTCCGGCACTGCCTTCCCGTTTACAATAACCAGTTCGTTGTTGGTAATCACCCTTGCTTCATCCCATAATCCTTCATCAATAAAAGATTGTAAAAGCAAGGTTCCTCCTTCCACCAGCACAGTTTGAATGTTCATTTCAAATAATGCACTCAGGATATCCTTTAACCACGAAGCAGAACCTGCAAGCTGCCTGTACAACAAATTACCTTCATCCCCATTTTTTAACTCATTAAAGATGATTGTTTTTCCGCCATCACTCAATAGACGGCTGTCAGCCGGAACTGTCAGCTTCTTATCAATGATGATCCTTACAGGATCAGGTCCACTCCATAGCCTGTTGGTTAAAGAAGGATCATCATACAAAGCAGTATGAGTTCCTACCATAATGGCCGCGGCTTCGCTGCGCCATTGGTGTACCAGCCGGTCGGTGAACTCATTACTTATTTTCACCTTCTTCAGATCAGCCTTCGCTATTTTATAATTGCTGCTCTGCGCCCATTTCAAAATAATAAAAGGCCGCTTGTTTTCATGAAATGTAAAGAACTGCCTGTTCAGTTGTTTGGCTGCTTCTTCTGCAACGCCCAGGGAAACTTCAATACCTGCTTTTTCCAGCTTTGCAATACCCTTACCATCCACTTCTTTGTAACTGTCGCGGCAGGCGATCACCACTTTGGGTATGTGCATTTTTATAAGGAGATCTGCACAAGGGGGCGTTTTACCAAAATGAGCACAGGGTTCAAGCGATACATACAAAGTGCTTTTAGCTATCAGGGGTTGGTCTGCTGCTGAAACACTGTTGATGCAAAGTACTTCTGCATGTGCCTGCCCGTATTGCTGGTGATATCCTTCGCCAATGATCCTGTCGTTATATACCAATACAGCACCTACTAATGGATTAGGCGCAACATACCCTGCACCCAGCTGTGCCAGCTGAAAGCAACGCTGCATATATATTGTATCAGTGCTCAATCGCTCAAAAATAAGGATTGAAAAATAAACTATGTTTGTAATGATGACATGGAATGCATATTACCGGCATTATTTACAACAACTGCAAAGCATTTACCCCTTGCAGGAAGCGTCTGCAGTTACCGGCTTGCTATTTCAAAACAAAACAGGCATTTCCAGGAAGTATATTGTTACCAACCCGGATACAGCCATAACCGAAGAACAAAAAAAAATACTGGACGAAGCTTTGATTCAATTGCTAACCCACAAACCCCTGCAACAAATTACAGGAGAAGCCTGGTTTTATCACCTGCGGTTTGCAGTTAATGATAAGGTTCTCATACCAAGACCAGAAACGGAAGAACTGGTAAAATGGATACTGGATGAAAATGCTGGCGGTTTTTCCATTCTTGATATTGGCAGCGGAAGTGGCTGTATCCCGGTTGCGCTAAAAGCAAACTGGCAACAGGCGGATATTACGTCCATTGATGTAAGCAATGAAGCCCTGTTGATGGCAAAACAAAATGCAGTTACAAATAATGCCGATGTGCATTTTGTACAGCTTGATTTTTTAAACAGGGCATCCTGGCAACAACTTTCCACCTACGATATCATTGTAAGTAACCCGCCTTATATACCGGTTGCTGAAAAGGAAAAAATGGATTTAAATGTAACTGCATACGAACCGCATACCGCTTTGTTTGTACCTGACCATGCACCATTATTATTTTATGAGTATACGGCTGCTTTTGCAAAGACGCATCTGAAAAAGAATGGTAAAGTTTATGTGGAAATACATGAAGACTTTGGATCAGCAACTGCAGAAATCTTTTCGGAGGTGTTTAGCCAGGTGGAAATAAAAAAAGATATCAATGGAAAAGACAGGATGATACAAGCTACTCACTTCCGGTAACGGTGGCAGAAGTGGTGGCACCCAGCCTTCTTGCTGCTTTCATAATTTTAACCACTTCGCCCCAATGAGCAATGGAATCGGCATTGATAACAACAGCCGGTTTTACACTGTCTCCATCATGAATATATTTTTTGAGCGCCGACTCTAATGAATCAGGGTTGATCTTTTTTGCACCCACATAAAAATTTTTATCCTTATCCACACTTACCACCACACTCTGTTTTGATTTGGTATCGCTCTTGCTCCTTGGCACACTCATCTTGATCACATTGGGATTGGCCAGCGTTGATATCATCAAAAAAAACATGAGCAGGATAAAAAGAATATCATTGAGCGGACCCGCATCCACTTCATTATGATTGTCTCTTAATTTATTTTTACGAAAACTCATTTAACGGACGAATTACAAATTACAAATGATGAATTACGAATGACGAATGAGTAAACTCTTTTATGCTGCATTCGTACTCCGGAATTCAATATTTTATCTTGTTGGTTCCTGCAAAATATCGATAAACTCACTGCTGGCTGCTTCCATACGGTTGGCGGTTCTGTTGATCTGTGTATCCAGGAAACTATAGCCGAGGTAAGCGAGCATACCAATGATCAATCCGCTTGCAGAAGTGATCAGCTTTACGTACATCGCATCAGCGATCTGGCTTACAGAGGGATTGGCGATGGTGGCAAAATCTTTCAGCAACAAAACCAAACCCACAATGGTGCCCACAAAACCAAACAAGGGTGCAATACGTGCTATCACAGAAAGGATCGTAAGATTTCTCTCCATTTTATACATCTCCAGTTTGCCCACATTGTCCATACTTTTTTCAATAGCATCAATGGGCTTCCCAATACGCTGTATACCCTTGTCGATCATTCTTGCAATAGGATTATCAGTATTTTTTGAAAGGCTGCGTGCAGCTGCAATATTACCAGTAACAATATTATCACGGATCATACTCATAAAGTTATCGGCGATCCTGGAGACCTTTCTGACAACGATGAGGCGTTCGATAAATACAAATACGGCAATGCCGAATAAAATAAACAGCGGTATCATTAAAGGACCACCCTTCATCAGCAAACCCCAAACGGATTCTTTGGCGGCTGCGGTGGCTTCTGTTGCTTTGCTTAACGTATCTACCTGTAATAAGATATCAAACATCGGTTTAATGATTTTGGGCAAATGTAATTTTTTATTGGTACTGATTACGATTATTATGCCAACATATGTGCAATATGGATTTGAAAAACGACATGGCAGTTTATTGCAGCGTAAAAAACTGTTAATTGTTATCTCGATACAACCAACCACTTTAAAGTTTTAACTCATTGCCTTACTGTGTTAGCACAGTTGAAATGATAAAAGAGAACAACAGAAAAATCAGGTTATTTATAAAAAGTTTACTTTTAAATTTCAATACTTTTAAATGAGGTATACAAAGAATGCTATATCATCCTGTAAATTTTAGACCAGTCTCCAATATTAATAAAGTACTTATTCTATGCTTTTTATTCAGCCCGTTTTTGGCCAATGCCCAATCCGCAGCATTTAACCGGGTGGCATCTATAGAGACGATCAGTGAATTGCTGGAGAAAAAAATTTTCCCCATATTTGACTCTGCTGCCACGGTTTCGCTGGCAGATAGTATTGCCAAACAAAGCGATGATGAGTCTGCCGAATATGCCCGGTATTTTAGCATGTATCACCAGGCCTTTCGCATTAAGGATAAAAATTTATTAAGGGATCGTTTGATGAATATAGGCGGCCAAATCGCCGGGTGTAAAACGCCGGGTGTAAAAGCACTGCATAAATTCAGGGTGGGGGATTTTTTATTTAGCGACCGCCAGTATACTGCTGGCTTAAACCTAATGCTGGAAGCCAAGGGTGAAATGGCAGCGATCGGGTACGAAAAAATACCTTTTTCAGGCCCGGTTTTAAATGGGCTGGCTACGCATTATTTCAATTTTAATAATTACAGGCAATGTATTCAATACGCCACACTGGCCCAGCAATACACTCACAATAAACAAGGCTTTAATTCATTAAATACCTGGGGGCTGGCGTATCAAAAACTGGAGATCTACGATTCGGCCATTCAGAAATTTAAAGAAACCATCGCCCTCGCCAAAGCACAAAACGTAACCGTATGGGTAAGCATTGCCAGCGGCAACCTGGGCCGTACGCTTTGCCTGCAGGGCAAATTTGCAGAGGGTATACCACTGCTTTACACAGATGTATTAACATCGCAGGATACCGAAAGTATAAATGCCGCCATTTCTGCTTTGTATATAGCCGAAGCCTTTACCCAGATACACCGAACCGATAGCGCCTGGCATTATGCAGACATGGCAAAAAGCATTTTTTGTAAACACAACCCCTGGAATGGCGAGTATTTTTTTCGCTCCAAATTTTGCCACTACTATTATACAGTTCTGGCCAATTTGTATAAAGAACATGGCAATTACAGTACCGCTCTTACCTATAAAGACACTTCTAACAGGTACGAAAAAATATACAACAGCCAGTACGACTGGCAGCTGCTCACCACCTCCGAAAAAAAATACAGGGTATGGAATACCAACAAAGTCTTGACCTGATAGAATCGCAAAAAAAAGCGGAACAATTGCAAAAGACATTGCTGGTGTTTGTGTTGATCGGCCTCGGTATTATTGCTGCGCTCATCATCAGCCGGCAAACCATCAAGTATAAAAAAGAAAAACAATTAGCCAGGGAAAAGGAAAATGTATTGCTGCTGCAACAACAAAAGGCTCAGCAGGAACTGGAAACAGCCAAACTGCAACTGGACGAATTTGTAAATAAAATAGCCGAAAAAAACAGCCTCATCGAAAAGATCAGCCTGGAGCTTACCAATAATAGTCCAACGGGAACCGCCATCAGCCCCGAAATAAGCCAGCACTTACAAAACCTGCAGGAAAGTGTAATCCTTACGGAAGATGACTGGCTGGCCTTTAAAAAACTATTTGAAAAAGTATGGCCGGGTTTCTTTATCAATCTTCAGGACCAGTATGGCGACCTGACCCCTGCTGAACAACGTTTGATCGCCCTGAACAAACTTGCCATCAGCTCCAAAGAAATGGCCAATATGCTGGGCATTTCGGTTGACTCCCTCCGCAAAAGCCGCTACCGCCTGCGCAAAAAATATCCTGAAATGGGTTTAAATGGAGACTAGGGCTCTCTCAAAATACTTTCGCTATCGTGCCTGTGAAGTAATATTTTCTAATTAGTAATAAGGGTAAAAACCAGCGCCTTTGTCTCATTTTACTTTTCAAATAAATGGGCTAAACAGGTTTTGTCCCGTTCTTGTCCACGGTTTTTGTTCGTTTTCCCGTCATTTTTAGCCATGTCCGGCTTTTGTCTACACCCATTATTAGGAAAGGGCCCTGCGCCAAGGCTAGGTTTGTGTTTTAAATAAAACGCAATGTCTATTCCATTTTTAAATGATGCTCATACCCGCAAGTGGATCATGCAGGTTCTGCTGGTGCTGCTGCTTTTTGCCCTGATGGCATGGGTAGCCTGGCTTTATTATGATTACGAAATAAAACAGCTGAACAAAAAAATGGGCAGCGAACTGATCACCAATAAACTTTTTTCTTTTTAAAAAATGAAATTATGAAGACAAAACTTCTGCTTTTGATTTTAGTAAGTAGCCTTTTACAAGTTCAAGGGCAATTTCTTGCGCCTTATTATCAGAACGAGCGGGTAACCCTAAAAAACGTGCAAAGTGGCATGCATATGGAGTCGAATCCCGCTTTGTATGGCACAGATGCATATCAGAACTACAGCAATGTAGCAAATCAGTACCTCAACCAGGCGGTTATTGTAGAAAACGGTGTAACCAATGATTTCTACAGGTTAAGACATGTGGCTTCGGGTAAGTATATTACGGTTATCGTTTCGCCAGGCTATGCGGAAATGCGGAATTTGGGCGATTGCCCCAATACCGACTACCAGGAGTTCAAATTTATAAAACAACCTACCGCATATTGGTACAAACTCCAGGCTCATTTTAGCCACAATGGCATCAATGAGGTTTTATGTATAGATGATGGGGCAGGATTTGATAACGGAGGTATCAGGCTGCAACCCAACAAAACCATTGGTAACGACAGCTATCAACGCTGGTACCTTACCAATCTTGCGCCCCCTGCCAATCCCAGCGATGCCATACCTACTTTAGAAGACCGGTTCGAAGACAGAACAGTAGGTCTTACCGACAACCTCCGTGGTTTTGCCTGGAGAGGGGTGCCCGAAGGAAATAGCGCCAGTAGTATTTATGTCAATACCAATTATGCTGATTTTGCAGCCCAGTTTAAACTGGAATATACCGACGAAGTGGGCTGGTACCGCATACGGCACAAAGCATCCAACAAATGGGTGAGTATAGACGGAGCCTATGATGGAAGGCCTGTTATCCTTCGAAATGTTTATGACATAACGGGCGAAACCCAAAAATTTAAATTCATCTGGAAAGCAAACGGCAAGTACGAAATTCACAGCAAGTTCACTCAAGGACCTGAAGTGGGCAACAATGCGTCGTTGCTGTTACAGGTACACCCCAGCAATGCAGATGTGCAATTGTACCTCGGTGTAGATAATACGGCCGGAGCTACCTCGGATGGCTGGCAATTGTTTGACCTTGTTAGTTATGTAAACCCGGCCCTGCCTGCGGAATTTGATGGCGGTGCTTCAATGCTATCAGGTAAATTAACCGGCAAACAATACCATATTACTGCCCGTGAAACGCTGGCCATGCTGGAACCTTATGTTATAGGTAACGATACGTTCGTAAGGGTACAGCAAAGTCCGGTTTATGGAGAACAGAGTGAATGGGTCTTGGATGCCGGCAGGCCATTTAATACTGCAGGTCAGATCTCTTATCGCATCCGCTATGGAAAAACCGGGCAGTACATCTATCTGCCTTCCCCAACAGAAAATGCAGCTGCAGCTGGACTCAGGCTACAATTAAAAAGTGCCACCGGAACGGAAGATAAAAGGTTCGAGTTTATGATCCAGCAGAATGTACCTGGCCCCAACTGGTGTGTGCTGGCAAGCATGGTAAACGAGGGCCTAGTACATACGGATGATGACGGCTTTGTAGAAACAGCCAGTGGCATTAATCCAAATAATACCTATGTGCAGGACCGTCACTTTTGTTTCAACCTGTCCATACCCATCAATCAAACCAGTCACCTTTACATAATTGCCACCAAACGCAAGGGACATTACCTCACTGACAATGGCGTTAAAGGCAACCTGGTACCTGCCATACATGCCAGGTACGCAGATTTTTCCAGCACCTGGCAGATCATTCCAACCAATGACAATTATTGTTACATAAAAAATCAACTCACACAGCAGTATCTCACCTGTAATAATGACCAGTCTTTAGGTGCCCAGGTGTACACCAGCACAAACAATAATACTACAGACACCAGATGGGTGATTGAACGGCAAGGCAATTTTTACAATCTTAAAAATGTATATAGTGGCCGATACCTTGGAACTGTTAATGATGGTGATGACGGAGGGAATGTAAACCAGAGTGGCCCCGGCAGTTCAGGTTCAGACTGGATCATTTCCCGGGCGGATTACCCCTACTTTGCCGATCCTGAACTGGAAGGTGTTTATTCACCAGGTCTATTAGACGATTATGCAGTGAACCCAATCAATAGTTTTACCGATTCCGTTTACAAAGACGAGATGATGAGAAACCTTGGATTACCCTTTGAACCAAGTTTGCAGGTTTTTCTACACGGGGCGAGGGGTTACGACCTCCTGCAACAGGAAGGTTTTGCCACCGATGGTTCGGCCCCCAGTTTTATACCCGTAATAAAATCGGCACTGGTATATGCATTTAATTACAGCGGTTCCAGGGCCGATAGTGCCATACGCAACTACAAGCTGGATACTGCCGGTCACCGGGTGGATGTAACCTATGCCCTGAAAAAATATATCATTGAAGATCTGGCAATAAGGGATGCCAACACATGGACGGCCAGCGAAACCGCCCTGGTAAGTTGGCTGGAAAGGAGAATAAAATCCATCAGGGTAAACTATGCCGACCGCCTGGAAGCCAGTTGGGAGAATTTTAAAGTAATGGCACAACTTTCCAACACTGATTTACCATTTACCAAGTTACTTGCAGGACCACTCGACATTACCCTTTTTGAAGATGTGGATTACTATGAACCAAACCCGAACACACAGGCTTCTGTAAGTGAATATTCTGTCATAAACAGGTCGAGGGATTATAAAAATCCCGGTGTGATTGCCGCACTTACTTTTCCGGCGGTAGCCAATGCAGGTTTACTATTGCTTTTTGCCCATATACCGAGAATGATCGCTGCAGCCGAGGTAGGGGCCGTTCAGGCGAAGGTGGCCGCTGACATAGCAGCATGGGAATTTTCTGAAAGGGCCGCTAACGGTGCTGTTAAGGCAGCCACGCAGACTGCAAGCACAACTTCAAGAGCCACAGCAAAATTAATGTCGGTGGGCGCTGTTTCTTTTATAGCGAGTGTGGCTGTTATCGCCATGGAGATTTTAGTTAGCCGGGCGCTGGAAGTGGATGCTTATATTGATTTTGAAAACGATCTCTACGAAAAGATAAATGTAAACCGGAACGGAACGATCTCGATCAAGAATTTAACGTTGTCTCCCGGTTTGCTTGACCAGATTGCCCTCGTACAGGACATGGATCACATATTTGCAACCGGCGAAAGGTTTGATAATATCAACGGGGTAGTAAGCTATGAGTTCACTGGTGATGGCAACTGGAGCAACCCGACTAATTGGCGGAATGGTTTTATGCCGCCAAATCCTTTACCAGCCAATAATGAAATCATCATCAATCCTGTCAGCAACGGCAGTTGTATCCTTGATATTCCTTACAGCTTAACTGCGGAAAATATCAACAGCCGCATCAAGGTAAAACCGTTTAAAAACTTTGTGTTAGCAGCAACACTTACTGTGCCGTCTGCCAAAGTAGTAAAGTAAGATCCGGAATAACATCGGTAACTGCTACGATAGAAAGAATGCAACTATATAACAACGTCAAAAAAAATTATTATGAACACAATAGTAAAATGCCTTGTTTGTTTTTTGATTGCGGGTATCAGCCATGTACAGGCACAGGAATTATATGTACAGTATGGCACCCTCACTACCAGCGGAACCGGCAAACTGATCATAGAAGGTGGTAACCTGGTAAGCAATACCAGTATTGATGGTACAGTGGTTTTAAAAAATGCCAATAACCTATTCGGGCTATACTCCTCCAATAACATCAACATGAATTTGTCTGGTGGCCCGGTGCCCGGACCACATTCCATTAAGAACCTGGAAATTGATAACCCTGCCGGTGTGCAGCTGAGTGGCAGTGTAAAAATTGACAATCAACTGGTATTTACCAATGGGCCTGTACTGATCAACAACCACAACCTGACATTTAAAAACGGCAGCGCTGCACCAGGCAGTTATGTCAACAATAAAGGAGTGATCACTAACGGTACCGGTTACTGTGAATACGAAATGAACAACAATAATATCAATGAAGGATTTTTATTTCCTGTTTGCTATGTAGATTCCGTCCAGGAGCCTCCAGTAGGCTCGGGTATTATTTACACACGCCCGGCACCAATTTACCTGAGCAATTCAGGCGGCACATTAAGTACTGGAACGCCCACTTTAAGAGCCCAGGTAAAATTTGGCCGCAGCCCCAATAGTCCCGCAAGAGCAGAAAGTTATACCAGCGCCTACTGGCCTATCAGGAAGTCGGGCATTACAGGTGGGAACCTTACCGGCACTGGCTATTATGGTTACACGCCCAGCACTACCCTGCCCGATTTTGTTGGAACTGAAAACGATATCGTTGGCTTTGGTTATAATAACGCAGATTGGTTGTTGACAGGCAATGGCCATGATGCTACCGACAATTATGTAACCGGCACCATCAATACCACCGCAGGTGAAATATTTGGAATGAATAAGTTTGTTTACTTAAAAGCAAAAGCCCTGCTTCAGGGCGCTTATGCAAGCAGCGGATTGATGAACGACAATCTGAGAACAGGCACGGGTGGCAACCTGATTCCACTCGAAGACCCTTACAGCACTGCTCCTTATAATACTGTTTTTACACATGTAAACAACTCTATGCCCGAAGTGGCCAATGCAGCTGTTTTTGCCGACCAAGCTGATCCCAATGACAATATTGTAGATTGGGTATTTGTGGAATTACGCAATGCGGTAACATCCGGCAGTACCATCTTACAAACACGGAGTGCGTTGATACAAAAAGACGGCGATATTGTAGAACTGGATGGAAAAAGCCCGCTCTACTTTCCAAAGCTGGATGATGCCAACTATACCCTTACCGTACGCCACCGCAATCACCTTTCCATGAGTACCAATAATGCCGGCAATCAATTTGTGCGTTTGAGTAACCTGTCTTACCTGTCAAATTTCGACTTTACTACAGCGCCAGCCAGTCGTTTGTTAGGAAGCGGTGGCAATGCAAGTAATAATAGCTATAATATTAACGGAGGTTTGAACATGCTCTTCGGTGGCAATGCCAATGCAGTTTTGAACAACAACAAAATCAGCTACAGCGGATCGGTGAATGATGCGTCTTACATCATGGGACCTGCTCTCAACGGCCCTTCCAATGTATTGGGAGTTCCTAATGGAGTATACCATTGGGCCGATGTTAATATGGACAGGCGGCTCGATGCATCCGGAGGTAGCAGCGACCCCAGTTTCATCTTGCTTGAATCGCTGGGAGGGTTCCCGGGCAGTACCCGTACCGAATTAAAACCGCAATAGGTTATTGTAAATTTTCTTTTTAAAGCACTTCATCATGAAAAAAATAATCATCAGCTTAACGTGGTTACTTTTTACGGCCTGTGTGATGGCGCAAACAGAACGCATACAATTTACGGCCCGTAAAAATCCCGTTAATTCCAAACAGTTGCAGGTATATGCCAAAAATTTAAACAGCAGCACCATTACCGGCATACTTGGCAGCAGCAACCTTACTGTCTGCATTGCCTTTCCAACTATACACACCGGCGCCTGTACCATCAGCAGTCCCATTGGCGGACAAACCTTTGATGGCGTTGTGTTTCGCAGAACAGAAGGCGCCGACAGCATCTATGCCTGGAATGGCCTTGGGAACACAGCGGCAATCGTGTTTGCAGCAGGCAGCGAAGTACACATCGCCAATATTAATTTTACCGCAAGCTTTCCCGATGATGCCACTATGAAATTATACAATGCCCTTAATGGCGGAACCAGCGGGTTTGAATACAATTACATAGCCCCCAATGGCATTGAACATTGCAGTTATGCCAATCCTTTTTACAGCAATATACCCAATGATCCGCTGCTGGTAAATTCTAATGGAGCTAACAATGCCTTTACCCAGGGCAACTCCTGGCTGGCTGTTGCTGCTGTTATTCCGGATGCTCCCATACTAACGGTGGTTGATCATTGTGATGGCACTTCCACTATAACAGCTAAGGATGCATTGAATGCGGATATTCCTTCAGGAGAATTAACCTGGAGCAATGGAGGAACTGGTAACCCGATCATTGTTAATAACGTAACACCGGTGTCTGCAATCCGAACGGTGAATAGTGCAGTAAGTATAGCAAGCAATACGGTAATACCTGCCCCCAATACAGCACCTGCTGCAGTCATCGCCGGCAATAACGGACCTGTTTGTGCTGGCAGTGCCGCATCGTTTGAACTAACAGGAACGGATGGGGCAATAGTAAGCTATACCATCAATGGCACACCGGGTTCTGTAACCATCTCTGGTTCTGTTGCAACAATTAACATACCGAGTGTTACCGCTACCCAAACATTGAACCTGCTGTCGGTAAGTAAAGGCAACTGTTCTCAAAACATCAGCGGAACATCTGAAATATCAATCGCCAGGTTGTGGACCGGCGGTTCAGGCCTCTGGAATGAAGCAGCCAACTGGTGTGATAATACCATTCCTGCAAGTACCGATCAGATCGTAATCAGTTCGGGTACACCACAACTCAATGTTGACTTCTCAGTAGCCGGAACATTAACCATCAACGGAACGGGATCTCTTATTGTTGATCCTGCAAAAACGCTGGATATAACCGGCACCGGCATGGCCAGTTTTGGTAACAGACCAGTAACATTCCGGTCTGCTGCTGCTGGTACTGCTTCATTAGGCAAAGTGCTGGGCACATTAGATGGCGCTACCAATGTTACGGTAGAGCGGTTTATTCCTGACAATGGTTTCAGGTCATGGAGACTACTATCCGTACCTACTTACGGCAACGCTCAAACGATCAGGCAGGCATGGCAGGAAGGAAACGCCAATCCCAATCCAATGAACAATAACCTGCCCGGTTTTGGTACTCAGATCACGGGCACAGGATCGGCACAGGCTGCGCAAACAGCCGGTTTTGATAATACATCCGCTTCTTCTTCCATCTTACACTGGAATGGAACAGGATGGTCAGCTGTTAGCTCCACCCATTCAGCTATTGCGACTAACAAAGCTTATTTTATATATGTACGTGGCGAACGCAGCAAAGGGGTTACGGGTGCAACCACCAGTTCATCTGCAACAACATTACGTACCAACGGAACTATTTACTCAGGAAACCAGGTAAGTCCTGTAATTCCGCCGAATAGTTTTGCACTGGTGAGTAACCTATACCCCTCCGCTATTGATTTTTCACAACTCATCCGTTCATCCAGTGTAAACAATATGTTCTATACCTGGGATTCTAAGAAAAGATCCGGCAACAGCCTTGGGGTGTACCAGGTATTTGATGCAGATCTTGATTTTAAATGCCTGATATCCGGAGGCAGTTATTCAATAAATGAGGCCAATACAACGATTGAGAGCGGTCAGGCTTTCTTTGTAACAACCGGTAACAGCGGGCCTGGCACTGTTACGTTAACTGAAAACAGTAAAGTGAGCGGTACTAACGGCAACCTGGGTTTACGGCCCGCCAGTCCGGGTACACTTGCAAAAATATATTGCAGGCTGTACAATGTAAACAGTGCTGCAGTGACTGATGTAAATGTGGTGAAATTTGACGATGCTTATTCCGATGAAGAAGACAGACACGATGCCCTTAAGATGAGCAATGCAGGGGAAAACTTTGCCATACAGGAAGGTAACCGCACGCTTGTTATTGAAGGAAGGACGTTCGTAACAGGAACGGATACCCTTTATTTTAAAATGTGGAATTTGCAGCAACAGGCTTACCAGCTGCAGTTTGAACCGTTTCATCTGGGCGGGAACGGGTTAACAGCCGTGCTGGAAGACAACTACCTGCACAGTGCCACCGTGGTTGATCTGTCGGCAAATAACAATCTGGATTTTATAGTGGATGGAAATCCGGCTTCTGCGGCTGCAGACCGGTTCAGGATCATATTCAGGCAGACGGCTCCGCTCCCGGTTTATTTTACCAGCATCCATGCAATCCGAACTGATGCAGCTGTGCAGGTAGACTGGAAGGTTACAAGTGAAACTGCCATACTGCATTACGACGTGGAACGATCCCCTGATGGCAGAAATTTCGTTACCGTGGGCAAAGTTAATGCTGCCGGCAATGGTTCAGCATTTCAATACAGTTTTACAGATATTACAGCACCGGCAGGCACCATCTTTTACCGTGTAAGAAGTGCAGGAGTTGCAGGAGAAAGCAAGTATACCAGTATCGTGAAAGTTACAGCAGGCAGCGTGCAGCCCTCCTTTACTGTATATCCCAATCCTGCAGAGGGCGGAGTGATTAACCTGCAGTTTAACAACCAGCCAGCAGGCGTTTATGCTATAACGTTATTGAACAGTAAAGGTCAGTCTGTTTTTGCAAGATCGGTGGATCATGCAGGCAGTAACAGTACACAAGTTTTGAATCTGCCAGCGGGCATTGCCGGTGGCGCTTACCAGCTGTTGCTGTTGTCTCCTGGTAAAACAAAAACAGTTCAGCCGGTACTGATCAACAAGAAATAAATAAAAACAACCAGTTAAAACGAAGAAGACCGGCTAATAAAGGCAGTACTAAAATTTGTGATAAAAAGTGAAAACGCAATAATCTTCACTTGGTTTTAGTACTGCCCGGTTTGACTCCAGTCGTCTTGTTTGTTTACAGTTACCAAACCACTTAAGTAATACCAACAAAAAAGCCACGCAATTAGTGCGTGGCTTTTTAATAATTTACTTCAATTACTTTTTATCCAGCTGTGTCATGGCCATCAGTTGTTCCATTGTCTTTTGCATTCCTGTTGCGCTTCCATCCAGGAAGATCACATTTCCTTTTCCATATTCTGCAAAGTTCTTGATCGCTTCCGTCCACATACTGAACAGGATAACATTGGTATCCAGATTGGCCTGTTTCATTTGTTCTGCAGCCTGGCTCATACCCTTGGCCACCTCCTCACGGAACAACGCCACGCCCTGTCCTCTTAATTGTGCAGCCTGTCTTTCTGCTTCTGCTGCAATTTTGATGGCATTACCTTCTGCTTCTGCTGCTTTTGTTTTGGTGATCAGCAATGCCTGACCTTCATTTTCGGCAGCAGCCTTTAAGTTGGTACTGGCTACCACCTTGCTCATACTTTCAATAATGGCCTGGTCAAATGTGATGTCATTAATTTGCAGATCCAATAGATGGTACCCCCACTCTTCAAGGGAGGCATCCACATGTTCTTTTACAAATTCCACAATATCCCTTCTTAAACCTAAGATCTCACTCTGCCGTTTGGTGGCCACAAAGGCACGGATATTTCCTTCAATGGTTCTTACCAATGCCTGCATCAGGTCTTTATCGCTGATGAACTTGAAAGCCACTTTTCTGATCGTGTCTTCATTTTCATTTTGCACTGCATACAGCAGCATGCTTTTAAAATACACATTTGCCTGGTCAATGGTTACCGCCTGGAACTCCAGTTCTACCGACCGGTTTTGAATACTGACCCTTTTGTCTATCTGGTCAATAAAAGGGATCTTCCAGTTTAACCCGGCACGTTTTACGCCGGCATACTTGCCAAGCCTAGTAATAACACCGATGGTGCCCTGGTTGATGGTGAACAGGCCGCTTGATACAATCAGTACAATTGGTACAAGCCACCAATAATCTTTTAAAAAGTCCATTGTTTAAAGTTTTAGAAAATGAAGATAGCGGTTTTTGTATTAGCAGGAAGTGCCTGCCGCATTATTAAGAAGCCAACTCAAATTTTATGTTGTGTTTTATCAGCAGGTCAACAATTATTTTGGGATGCACCCCAATACCCACATTAAAAAACTGGTTTTCTTCCACTTTCTTTTTATTGACTTCTACGGTGCCCATAAAGCCTAAAGGGATAGTGAGGTTTTGGGATTGTATGGCGTAAATATGTCCGTTCGTATCACAAATAGGTCCGCCGCTTTGCCCTTTTAATCCGGGTGAGGAGGTTTCTAAAAACAGTATTTCTCTTTGCTGGTCCTGCGTTTTACCCATCAGCATATTTCTTGTGTAAATACCCTCTATTGGAAAGAAAGGAACAGGGAGCAAATTAGCCGGGAGGTCAAACTGGTTAGTGGCGGTATTAAAACTTGCTTTAACTTCTACAAAGGGATAACCAAACTTACACATACTGGTTCCGGGATTTATTTTAGCCGGATCGATCAATTTGGGAAATACCGTCTGCCCTTTAATAAAATTTTTATCCACTCTCATAAAAGCGATATCATTCTCCTGGTAAAAAAAATGCTCCAG
>Ga0164290_1000963_pt1 | contig 62409 bp, 56 predicted proteins | sample Micstemetagenome_FD_108782 | JGI IMG/M metagenome (GOLD analysis project Ga0164290, IMG submission 108782) | Contaminated culture microbial community from soil near Moab, Utah, USA - Microcoleus steenstrupii SON62 (Illumina Assembly) | ecosystem: Environmental > Terrestrial > Soil > Soil crust...
GTCGCAGACCATGTCCAATCTGGGCACGGTCCACTCCTCGATCATCGAACGCCTGTTCATCGAGTTCGCCGACCAGATCTCGTCCACCGGCTCGCTCGTCGGCTCCTTCGACTCCACCGAACGGCTGCTGGAAAAGGTCCTCGGAAAGGACCGCGTCGACACGATCATGGAGGAAATCCGTGGTCCTGCCGGCCGTACGATGTGGGACAAGCTGGCCAACGTGAACGAAGGCGTGCTGGCCAACTTCCTCAAGAACGAATACCCGCAGACCGTCGCCGTGGTGCTCGGCAAGATCAAGGCCGACCACGCAGCGCGCGTCATGGGGCAGCTGCCCGAGGCCTTCGCCATGGAAGTCATCATGCGCATGCTGCGCATGGAATCGGTGCAGAAGGAAATCCTCGACGACGTCGAGCGCACGCTGCGCACGGAGTTCATGAGCAACCTCGCCCGCACCACGCGCCGCGACCCGCACGAGGCGATGGCGGAGATCTTCAACTCCCTCGACCGCACGACGGAGGGCCGCTTCATCTCGGCCCTCGAGGAACGTAATCGTGACTCGGCTGAACGCATCAAGGCGATGATGTTCACCTTCGAGGACCTTGGCCGCCTAGACCCCGGCAGCGTGCAGACGCTGCTGCGCAACGTCGACAAGTCGAAGCTGGCCATCGCCCTCAAGGGCGCGCCCGAGCCACTGCGCGACCTGTTCTTCGCCAACATGTCCGAGCGCGCCGGCAAGCTGCTGCGCGAGGAAATCCAGGCCCTCGGCCCGGTCAAGCTGCGCGACGTCGATGAGGCGCAGACCTACATGGTGGCCTTGGCCAAGGAGCTCGCCGCCAAGGACGAGATCGTCATCGCCGACAAGCGCGGCGGCGATGACGAACTCATCTACTAGGCACGCCGGCTCTCAATTCAGGCTTCGAAAGCGATCTCGGCGGGTCGGCGCGAACGGCAACCGGCTGTTTGATGCAGATCAACGACGCAACCCGCGCTCCTGCCCGATAATTGCCCCATCAGCGTTAAAAGGGGGAGATGCCATGGCTGATGCTCCAGCGACCCCGGGCGGCTGGCGCCGCCGTCTCATGTCCCGCCTGCTCGCCCGCCCTCTGCTCTGGCGCATGATGCTGCGCCAGGGGATCAATCCGGCCGAGCCCTGGTGGCACGGATCGGAAGGGCTGATGGACCGCGTCGTGACGCGCTGCATGGGCTGCACGCAGACGGACGACTGTCATGCCTGGCTCGCGAGCGCGCCGCTGCGCTCGGCCCCGCCGGAGTACTGCCGGAACCGGCACACGCTGATGGCCTGCCGCAACCTGGAGCGCGCCGCCACCCCGCCCGCCGCAACACCCGAACCCGAGCCGTCGCTGGCCGAGGTCACCAACGACCCGATCGTGCAGCAATTGATGAAGGCCGACGGCGTCAAGCCAGGGGTGCCGCGACCGAGGCTCGACATCGCGCGGTGGCAGCGCCGCACAAACTAGCTCTCGAAGGCGATCTCGGCGGCGTTGGCGCGGTCGTAGCCGCGGCTGGCGGCGATGAGCTGGCGCGTGTAGGCCTGCTGGGATTCGGCGCGGCGCAGGCGTTCAGCGTCCATGGTCTCGACGATCCGCCCGCGGCGCATCACCGCGAGGCGCTCGCAGAGATTGGCCACCACGGCGAGGTTGTGGGTGACCAGCAGCATCGTCAGCCCGCGCTCGGCGCGCAGCCGGCGCAGCAGGTTGAGGATTTCCGCCTGCACCGAGACGTCGAGGGCCGAGGTCGGCTCGTCGAGCAGCAGGATGGTCGGCTCGAGGATCAGGGCCCGGGCAACAGCCACGCGCTGGCGCTGGCCGCCGGAGAGCTGGTGGGGAAAGCGGAAACGGAATTCGGGACCGAGGCCCACGGCGCGCAGCACGTCATCGATGCGGCGGTTGGCGTCGTCGAGCCGGTGGATCGCCGTCGCCTCGCCCAGTACCCGGTCGACCGTGTGCAGCGGGTGCAGCGACGCATAAGGATCCTGGAAGACGAGCTGGGCGATGCGCGCCAGGCCGCGCGACCGCTCCTGCCGCAGGTCGTGGCCGGCAACCTGTGCGCTTCCCTGCCAGTCGCGCAGCAGGCCGGCCAGCACGCGCAACACCGTGGTCTTGCCCGAACCCGATTCACCGACCAGGCCGAAGGTCTCGCCCTTGGCGACCGAGAAACTCGCCCTGTCGACCGCCACCGACGCGCCGAAGCGCACGGTGAGATCGCGGACGGAAATAGCGGGAGCGTCGGTCATGCCATCAACAAACCGTCATGCCCGCGAAAGCGGGCATCCAGCATCCTGACGAGAAGGCATTCCGGCGAACGCCGGAATGCCCGCTTCTCAGCGCGCGATATCTTCGTAGCGATCCAGCCACTGAGGATTGTCCTTCTCGATCAGCTCCAGCTTCCACGCCCGATTCCATTTCTTGATGTGCTTCTCCCGCTGGATCGCGTTGTAAGCATCATCGAAAACCTCGAAGTGGACCAAGTCCTTCACACGATACTGCTTGCTGAACCCTTCAACTGCGCCCTGACGATGCTCGCTGACCCGCCGCACAAGATCATTCGTCATTCCGACATAAAGCGCGCCATTCCGTTCGCTTGCCAGGATGTAAACATAGAAAGGCATAAACCGTACCCAGTCCCCTGGACCCCCGCTTTCGCGGGGGTGACATCCCGTTATTGTTGGTTCTGCCGATAGCCCTATCCCTCCAGCCAGGCGGGGTCGCGGCGCAGCACCGGCAGATCGCCTGATGGACCGTCGATGCGCGGCAGCGCGGCGAGCAGCCCGCGCGTGTAGGGATGCTGCGCCTTGTCTAGTTCTGACGCGCGGCAGGTCTCGACGATCCGGCCTCCGTACATCACCAGCACCCGGTCGCAGAACGAGGCGACGAGGTTGAGGTCATGGCTGATGAAGATCAGGCCCATGCCGCGCTGGGTCACCAGGTCATCGATGATGGCCAGGACCTGCGTCTGCACCGTGACGTCGAGCGCCGAGGTCGGCTCGTCGGCGATAAGCAGGTCGGGCTCGGGGATCAGCATCATGGCGATCATCACGCGCTGGCCCATGCCGCCGGAGACCTCGTGCGGATAGAGACCCCAGACGCGCTCGGGCTCGCGGATACGCACGGCGGCAAGCATCTCCAGCGTGCGCTTCTTCGCCTCGGCGGTGCTCGCCTTCGTGTGCACGCGATAGGCTTCGGCGATCTGCTCGCCCACCGTCATCACCGGGTTCAGCGAGAATTTCGGGTCCTGCATGATCATGCCGATCCGCCGGCCGGTCAGATCGCGGCGCGCCGCCTTACAGAGTGTCTGCAGGTCGACGCCGTCGAACTCGAGGCGCCGCGCGCTCACCACGCCGGGCTTGGGCACCTGGCCGATGATGGCGCGGCCGGTCAGCGACTTGCCGGAGCCCGATTCACCGACAATACCGAGCTTCTCGCGGCCCATGCCGAAGCTCACACCACGCACCGCGTGGACATTGCGCGTGGGCAGCGCGAAACGCACATGCAGGTCTTCGACGGTGAGCAGCGGCCCGCTCATGAAGACGCCTTGGGGTCGAGCGCGTCGCGCAGCCCGTCGCCGAACAGGTTGAAACCGAGGCTGAGGATGCAGATGGCAATACCGGGGATGGCGGCGATCCACCACTGGTCGAAGACGAATTTACGCCCCGCCGCGATCATCGCACCCCATTCCGGCTGCGGCGGCTGCGCGCCGAGGCCGAGGAAGCCGAGGCCGGCGGCGATCAGGATCACGCCGGCCATATCGAGAGTCAGGCGCACGATCAGTGACGGCATGCAGAGCGGCATGACATGACCGACAACGATGCGCGTGGCCGAGGCGCCAAGCACCTTGGCGGCGGCAATGAAGTCGCTGTTGCGGATGGTCAGGGTCTCGGCCCGCGCGAGGCGCGCCAATGGCGGCCAGCCGGTCAGGCCGATGGCGAGGATGGCGTTGTCGATATTGGGGCCCAGCGCCGAAGTCAGCGCCAGCGCCAGGATCAGGCGCGGAAAGGCGAGAAAGATGTCAGTGATGCGCATGAGCGCCGCATCGACCCAGCCGCCGAGATAGCCCGCCACGGCACCGATCAGCAGGCCGATGGGGCCGGTGATGATCGTCACCAGCGCGATGATGCGCAACGCCACGCGCGAGCCGTAGACCAGACGGGAATAGACGTCACGCCCGAACTCGTCCGTGCCCAGCCAATGCGCCGCGCTCCACCGCGCCAGGCGGTTGTTCAGGTTCTGCTCGAACGGCGAATGCGTGGCGATCCAGGGGGCGAAGGCCGCGACGAGTACGATGAAGACGATGACCGCCAGCCCCGCCATCGCCGTGGGATTGGCGCGAAGCCGCCGCCAGGCCAGCCAGGCACGCTGCAGCGCCGCCTGCCGGCGCGACGCCGGGGTCGGCGTCGTCAGGTATTCGTGCAGGGTGGCGGTACGCGAGGTCATGCCGTTTCCCCGTTCGTCACCCCGGCGACAGCCGGGGTCCAGAACCAACAGCACGCACTCGCCCCTGGATGCCGGCCTTCGCCGGCATGCCGAATACAAGAGCGAGATAGGGCACCGCTCATCGCGTCCTCGGGTCGAGCAGCTTGTAGAGCAGATCGGACAGCAGATTGAGTCCGATGAAGATGCCGCCGATCACGATCGTGCCACCGAGGACGCCGTTCATGTCGGAGCGCAGCAGCGAGTCCGTCAGGTAGTTGCCCAGCCCCGGCCACGCGAAGACCGTCTCGGTCAGCACCGAGCCCTCGAGCAGATAGCCATACGAGAGCGCGATCACCGTCACCAGGGGCACGGCGATGTTGCGGAAGGCGTGGCGCATGACCACCTGCCACTCGCTCAAACCCTTGATCCGCGCCGCGGTGACGTATTCCTTGCTCAGCTGCTCGATCATGAAGCTGCGCGTCATGCGGCAGATATAGGCGAGCGAGAACAGTCCGAGCACGCTGGCCGGCAGCACGATGTGTCGGAACGCATCGGCGAGCGATTCGAAGTCACCGTCGAGCAGGCAGTCGACCAGGATCATGCCCGTGCGCACCGGCACGACATCGAGGAAGGCGATGCTCTGGCGGCCCGGCCCGGCGACCCAGCCGAGTTCGGCATAGAAGACCAGCAGACCCATCAACCCGATCCAGAAGACCGGCACCGAATGGCCGATCAGGGCCAGGATGCGCGCGAAGTGATCGACCCAGGTCTGGTGGCGCACGGCCGCAATGATGCCGAGAGGTACACCGAGCAGAACGCCGATCAGGGTAGCAAGGGTGGCCAGCTCCATCGTGGCCGGAAATACACGCTTCAGATCGTCGATCACCGGCCGGGCCGTCAGCACGGAGACGCCGAAATCCCCCGTAACGGCCTTCGTCACGAAACGCCCGAACTGGACATGAAGCGGCTGGTCGAGGCCGAGATCGGCCCGCGCCCGCTCGTAGGCTCCCGGCGGCGCGTTCTCACCGATGACAGAGAGGACCGGGTCGATGGGCACGATCCGGCCGATGACAAACGTCACCGCGAGCAGGCCGAGAACGGTCAGGGCGATGGAGCCGGAGAGACCGGCAAGCTTGCGGAGCATGGAGGAGAACGGCGGCAGGAAAATCCAGCCGCCGCCGGCAGCCTCAGTTCTTCTCGACCAGGCGGAAGAACGTCGTCTCCGAGATCGGGCCGATGGTCAGGCCCTTGACGTTCTTGCGCTCGGCAACGAGCTCCGTGTTCTGAAACGCGACCACGAAGGGGGAGTTCTGGGTGAATTTGCGCTGCAGGTTCTCGTAGATCTGCTTACGCTTTTCGGTGTCCCGCTCGATCATGGCGGCCTCGACCATGTCCGACAGTTCCTTGTCCTGCCAGGAATTGCGCCAGGCCAGCGGCTTCGCTGCCGCGTCATCGGCGTTGTTGACGTTCTTGGCGAAGGCGTCGGCGTTCGAGTGCGGATCGAGGAAGTCCGAGCCCCAGCGGCCGACATAGATGTCGTGGTTGCGGGCCCGGTACTTGGTCAGCGTGGCGCGGAAGTCACCCGGGATGAGCTCCAGCTTCACACCGGCCTGGGCAAAAGTCGCCTGGATGGCCTGGGCGATCTCGGGCGACGGATAGGTGTTGGTCACATCCATCGTCACCGAGAAGCCGTTAGGCACGCCCGCTTCGGCCAGCAGCTGCTTGGCCCGGGCAACGTCGAGCTTGAACGGCTTGTCCTCGATCGAGCCGAGGAAGCCCTGGGGAATGATGGTCTGCTGGTTGGCATAGGCGCCGGCCAGCACTGTATTGGCCACCTGGTCGTAGTCGATCAGGTACTTGAGCGCCTGCTGGACCTTGGGCTTCTTGAGCTGCTCATGCTTGGTGCTGAGGCCGAGATACCAGATGTAAGCCTTGCGCACCGAGCGGGTCTGGATGTTGGTGTTGCTCTGCAGCGCCTTTACCTGGTCGGACTGCAGGTCGCGGGCGACATCGATGTCGCCCTTCTCGATGGCCAGGCGGCGGGTGTTGGCATCGGCCATGTAGCGGCCGATAACGCGGCGGATTTTCGGAGCACCCTGCCAGTAGGTATCGTTGCGCTCGTAGCTCAGCGTCTCGTTGGCCCGCCACTGGGTCAGCTTGAACGGGCCCGAGCCGGCGGCGTTGGTCTTGAGCCAGGTATTGCCCCAGTCGCCGTCCTTCTCGTTGGACTTCACCAGCTTCGAATCGACGACCGCCGAGACGTTGGCCGACAGACAGTTGAGCACGAAGCTGGTGGCGTAAGCCTTGTCGGTCTCAAAGATGAAGGTCGAGTCATCGACCGCCCGCGCCCTCTGCTTCACGTTGTCCTTGTTGAGACCGAACTGGGTGATGATGAAGGCGGGCGACTTGTTCATCGTCACGGCGCGATGGACGGAGTACTCCACGTCCTGCGCGGTCACCGCGTTACCGGAATGGAACTTGACGCCCTGACGGATCTTGAAGGTGATGACCTTGCCGTCGCTGGAGACCGTCCAGCTCTCCGCAATGCCCGGCTTGATCGGGCCGATATTCTGCGGATCGAAGGTGATCAGCTTGTCGTAGACCTGGCTGCCGAACTCGGAGCCGGCGAACTCGAAGCTCTCGTGCGGGTCGAGCGAGAGTATGTCGTCGAATTTCCAGCCGACCACGAGCGTGTCGCGGGGGGTCTGGGCCGATGCAAGGCCGGTCGTCGCCAGCACAGCGGCCAGCGCCAAAACGTATCTCTTCATGAAACCTCCATGGGGCAGCCGCACCCTGCGGCACCCGCTTGTGGCCGGAGGATGGCGTCGGCCCGCGAAAAGAGTCAAGCCACGGTGGCGGGTTAAGCCGCGGGCCGGTAGTATTTTTCCATGCTGACCAGCCACGGCCGCTACCCCTTCTCCCCCATCGTCGAGCGCAAGGCCTGGGACTGGCCGGACCGTAAGCGGCTTGCCCTTTATATAGCCGTCAACATCGAGCACTTTCCGTTCGGCGAAGGCATGGGCGTGCCGCTGGCCAACGCCCAGCCGGAGCCCGACGTGGTCAATTTCTCCTGGCGCGACTACGGCAACCGGATCGGCGTCTGGCGGCTGCTCGAGATGTTCGACGAGCTGAAGCTGCCGGCAGCGGCGCTGGCCAATTCGGCGATCTACGACCACGCGCCGCAGGTCATGGCGGCCTTCCGCCAGCGCGGCGACGAGGTCGTCGGCCACGGCCGCACCAACGCCGAACGCCAGGGCCAGATGAGCGAGGCGGACGAGCGCACCCTCATCCGCGAGGCGACCGAGATCCTGACCCGCCAGGAGGGAAGGAAACCCGCCGGCTGGATGGGTCCCTGGGTCTCGGAGAGCCGGGTGACGCCCGACCTTCTACAGGAGGCCGGCTACCAGTACCTGATGGATTGGGGCCATGACGACCAGCCGGTGTGGCTGAAGACGCGCGGGGGGCGGATTCTCTCCATCCCCTACCCCAAGCCGACCAACGACCTGCCCGCGATGCACGGCCACAGCGCCACGCCGGCGCAGTGGGCCGACATGCTCATCGACTATTTCGACGAGATGCTGCACCAGTCGCGCCATCAGGCCCTGGTCTGCTGCCTCTCCCTGCACCCGTTCCTGGTCGGGTTTCCGGGCCGCCTGCGTCAGCTGCGCCGGGCGCTGGAGCATGTGACCGCGCATCGCGACCGGGTGTGGATCGCCCACCCCGGCGCGATCGCGCGGCACGCCGCCGGATTGCCTGAAGGTACGATCGCCTGAGTAACCCTCTCCGCCCGTCCTCGGGGGGAGAGGGTGTCGAGCTCCGCGAAACGCGAAGCGTTTGCGCGGGAGCGAGCGGGTGAGGTGGGCCTGCCAACGCTACGCGTTGTGCGGACGGCGAGACACCTCACCCTTCCCATCGCTTCGCGATGGGCCCCTTCCCTCTCCCTTCTTCGCGCGGAGAGGGATTGTTACTGCGCGATCCTCCTGTCGGCCACCGGCGGCAGGTAGCCGCGATCGAAGACCAGATCGGCCGGGATCTTGCGCGGCAGCTGGAAACCCTCGCTCACCAGGTCGATGTTCTTCTGCAGGCGGGCCGGATCGACGTCACCGAGGCCGTTGCGCTTCGTGTTCTCGGTGGCGATGAACTCGAAGGCCATGGCCAGGCGCTGCAGCTCGACACTCTCGTTGGTCAGCGGCTCTCGCGCCTTGAGGGCGGCGATGGCCATGGTCGGGTTGTTGATCGAATCGCGCCAGGCGCGGAGCGTCGCCTTGACGAAACCGCGCACCACCGCCGGGTTCTTCCTGAGGAAGTCCGGCGAGACGATGACCGCGTTGGCGTACATGTCGACGCCATGGTCGCGCAGCATCAGGGTGGTGATGTCGCCGTCGGCCACGCCGAGGCCGCGCAGCGAGAGCCGCGAGGTGAAGCTGAAGCCGGCGATGGCTTCGGTCTCGCCGCGCGCCAGCATCGGTTCACGCAGCTGCGGCGCCACGTTCGACCAGGTCACGCTCGCGGGATCGAGGCTGTTCACCTTGGCGAAGACGTTGAACAGCCGGTAGGTCGAGTCGAAGGACGGCGAGGCGCCCTTCTTGCCCTTGAGGTCGGCGGGCCTGGCAATGCCGTGCTTCTTCAGCGAGACGATGGCGAACGGCGCCTGATCGTAGATCATGGCGACCGCGATCATCTCCTTGCCCGGGTTCTTGGCGTTGAACTCGATGAGCGAGGAGAGGTCGCCGAAACCGATCTCGTAGACGCCGCTGGCGATGCGGCCGATCGTGTCGCTCGAGCCGCGGCCGGCATCGACCGTGGCCAGGTTGACGCCCTCGGCGGTGTAGTAGCCCTTCTCGTGGCCGAGCAGGAACGGCGCCTGCTGGCCCTGCAGGATCCAGTCGAGCGAGAACTTGACGCTGGGATTCTGGGCCGCGGCGGGCGCCGCTGCGAGGAGCAGCGCCGCGGCAATGGTCAGGAAACGCATGATGACCTCCCTGGGGTTGAAGGGCGGGCGGGCGCTCTTCTGCCGGGTGCCCGCCCGCTGAAGCGGCAAAGCGGTCGTGTCAGCCGCCGAACCACTTCTTGTCGAGCCGCTCCATCGTGCCGTCCTTCTGCATGGCCTCGATGTGCTTGTTGATCTCCGCCAGGAGGTCGGTGTCCTCCTTGCGGGTGTTGATGCCGACGACGCGCTTGTCCCACACCTGCGTCGTGGTCAGGTCGCGCAGGCCCTTGGCGTTGTGACGCAGCACGGGGATCGGGTTGACCACGGCCTGGACGCGGCCGTTGTCGAGATCCTTCACCGCCAGGAGGATCGTGTCGTAGGTCTTGATCTCCTTGACCTTGGTGCCGAGCGTCTGGCGCACGAAGGCGTCGCCCGAGCTGCCGAGCTGCACGCCGACGATCTTGCCGGCGAGGTCGTCCGGCCTGGTGATGCCCGAATTGTTCTTGGTGATCGCCCCGATGCCGGCGTCGTAGTACGGCACGGAGAAGGCGATGGCCGCGGCGCGCTCGGGCGTGTAGGTCAGCGCCGTAATCAGCGTGTCGACGCGCTTGGAAGTCAGCGAGGCGATCAGGCCCTTGAAGTCCATGACCTCGAATTTCACCTGCACGCCGCCCATGCGCTTGCCGATCTCGTCGGCCATGTCGACGTCGAAGCCGATGAGCTTGGTGCCCTCCATCATCTCGAAGGGCGGGTAGGAGCCGGAATTGCCGGCGGTCATGACCTTGGTGCGCATGACCTTCTCGAGGGTCGTCTGCGCCGAGGCGGCACCCGGCAGCGCGACGAGCGCGCCGATGGCCAGCACGGCCAATGCGAGAGTCGTTTTCTTCATGAAAGCCTCCTGTTGATTCATGGGTTGTTGAATTCGAGGATGTCGAGCCCGCCGAGACGGTCGTAGAGGTAGATCAGCCCGTCGCGGCGGTCGTAGAAGACGTCGTTGCTCTGCACGATCGTGTGGCCCTTGCCGGGCTTGGGGTCGTAATGGCCGATTTCGGTCGGGTGGTAGGGATCGCTGATGTCGACGGCGCGCAGGCCGCCGGCGAACCAGGTGACGAACAGGGTGTTGCCGTGCACCTGCTCCTGCGGCTGATGGGCGCCGAACCAGCAATCCTTGTCGAAGGGCTTGTCGTGCGGCACGCGGAAGGTCGAGACCGGGATCGGCTTGGTCTCGTCGGTGATGTCGACGACCCAGAGGAAGGCGTTGGGCGTGGGCGTCAGCCGGTCCGACACTTCTTCATCGGTGCACACCAGCCATTTGCGGCCCTTGATCTCCTGCGGGATGGGCAGTGCCGTGTGCGTCGGGCAGGGATAGGGCGGGCTCCAGTCGAGATGGCTGACCATCGTCGGCCTGGTCATGTCGTCGATGTTGAGGATGACGAAGCCGCCGTGCCAGTAGCTGGTGTAGAGCCGGTTGCCCATGCGCAGCGGGTGATGGCAGCGGTGGCGGGCGTTGGGCCAGTCGGGCTTCTCGCCGCCGGCCACGTGCTGGCCCGGCAGCCACCAGCGCGAGACCTCCACCGGCTTGGTCGGCTCGCGCACGTCGACGATCATGGCGACGTTGCCGTACCAGCCATGGACCTGCGGCGAGATGTAGGCGTACTCGCCGTCGTAGTCGAAGCGGTGCATGCCGCCGCCGTCGCATTTGAAGAAGGCGATCTCGCGCGGCTTGGCCTTGTTGGAGATGTCGAAGATCTTCATGCCGCCCTGGAAGCCCATCTCCAGCCGGCCGAACTGCTCGTAGTTGATCAGCATCACGTCGCCGTGCACGCGCACCTTGTGGGAATGGGTGTGCGACGGCACCTCGATGGTCGAGACGAGCTTGGGATTCTTGCGGTCCGAGATGTCGACGATCGACGTCCCGTAAGGGGGCTCAAGGTGGCCGAGATAGGCGTAGTCGCCCTGGACGGTGACCTGCCCGCCGCCGGGAATCTCGAGACGGCCGATTTCGCGAAAACCTTTGCTCATAGTCGTGCGCTTCCTCGTTGTTTTCTTAGAACCACGTCTGCCTGCGGATTTCCGTCGCGGCCACCACGCGGCCGTTCCTGATCACCCAGCGCCTTGGCGCCTGCAGGCGGATGGCCTCGGCGGCGTCCGGCGCGTCGATGATCACCGCGTCGGCCGGAGCACCGGGCTTCAGCCCGTACTCCTTGAGGCCGAGGATCTTGGCCGCGTTCACCGTCGGCATGGCGAAGACCTGCTCGATCTGGTGGGGCATGCTGAGATGCGCGGCATGCGCCGTGATCAGCGCCACCTCGAGCGTGTCGTCACGCCCGAAGGGATAGAAGGTGTCGCGCACGCAATCCTGGCCGAACGAGACGTTGACGCCCGCGTCCAGCAGCTCGCCCACCCGGGTGATGCCGCGGCGCTTGGGCTGGGCATCGAGCCGGCCCTGGAGCATCAGGTTAGTCGCCGGGTTGGTGATCATGTGCAGGCCCGCCTGCTTCACCTTGGCGATCACCTTGGTGGCGTAGTCCTGCGGATAGCCGGCGAGCGCGCAGGTGTGTCCCGCCGTCACCCGCCCCTGCCAGCCATTCTCCATCGTCTGGTCGGCCAGCATCTCCAGCGTGCGGGCGTTGGGATCGTCGGTCTCGTCGACATGCATGTCGATGTCGGCGCCGTGCTTGCGGGCGATCTCGAAGGCGATCTGGATGTGGCGTTTGCTGTCGGACGGCGAGGCCTCGTTGAACGGCATGCCGCCGACCACGTCGGCCCCCATCTCCATCGCCTTCCACATCAGGTCTTCCGAGCCCTTGTCGCGCAGGATGCCTTCCTGCGGGAAGGCGACGATCTGGATGTCGACGAGATGTTTGTACTTCTCGCGCGCCGCGAGCACGCCTTCCATCGGCTTGAGGCCGCCGATTGTGTCGACATCGACATGGGTGCGGAAATGCAGCACGCCGTTGGCCACGCCCGACTCGATGATCGAACCGGCACGCGCCACGACCTCCGCGATGGTGTAGGTCTTCTTCTTCTCCCAGATGATCTCGATCGCCTCGGTCAGCGTGCCCGATTTGTTGGTGCGCACGTCCTTGTTGATCATCGCCTTGTCGAGATGGATGTGCGGCTCGATGAAGCCGGGCACCGACAGGCGGCCGCCGGCGTCGATGGTGTTCTTCGCCTTCATCCCCGGCGTGGCGGCGACGAAGCGGCCATCGACCACGGCCAGGTCGACGGTCCTGCTCTCGCCCCAGGGCTTGAGGTTGCGCAGCAGCAGGTCGGCGGTGGTGCTCATGGTCCGATCTCTCAATGGGTCTGCAGGCGGCGGAGGAAGGAGCGCGTGCGCTCGTTGCGCGGACTGCCGAAGATCTCGGCCGGCTTGCCCTGCTCGACGATCACGCCGCCATCCATGAAGACGACGCGATCGGCGACGTCGCGGGCGAAGGCCATCTCGTGCGTGACCAGCAGCATGGTCATACCGTCGCTGGCGAGCTGGCGCAGCACCGCCAGCACCTCGCCGACGAGCTCGGGATCGAGCGCCGAGGTCACCTCGTCGAACAGCATCACGTTGGGTTCCATGGCCAGCGAGCGGGCGATGGCCACGCGCTGCTGCTGACCGCCCGAAAGCTCGCCGGGATAGGCGCCGGCCTTGGCCGAGAGCCCGACCTTGGCGAGCAGCGCCTCGGCCCGCGCCACCGCCTTGTCGCGCGTCAGGCCGAGCACCTGGATCGGCGCCTCGATGATGTTCTCCAGCGCCGTCATGTGCGGGAACAGGTTGAACTGCTGGAACACCATGCCGATGTGGGTGCGCATCCTGTTGATATGGCTTTCGGGCTGCTTCGTCCGCGCGCCGCCGGTGCCGGGCGCAAAGCCGATCCATTCGCCGCCCACGCGCACCGTGCCGTCCTCGAACGGCTCGAGGAAATTGATGCAGTTGAGCAGCGTGCTCTTGCCCGAGCCTGAGGGCCCGATGATCACCACCACCTCGCCCGGTGCCACGGCGAGATCGACGCCGGCGAGGACCTTGAGGTCGCCGAAGCTCTTGTGGAGACCGGTCACCTCCACCATGGCGCTGCCGTCAGTGTCTGCTCGCATGGCGTCTCCTCGTCCGGCGGCTGGCCGCTTCGTTCAGCACCGCCGCCTCGTCAATCGTCGTCAGCTTTCCGTCATCCATCACCATCCGTCCCGCGATCACGCTGTAGCGCACCGTCAGACCGGTGTGGCAGAGCACGAGCTGCCGGTGCAGGTCGTTGCCCGGTGCCAGCGCGACGCTGCGCCGGTCGAAGGCGACCAGATCGGCCGGCCCGTCGACCGCGAGCGTGCCTGACGTCAGCCCGAACATCCGTGCCGGCGCGTGGGTGAGCATGGAAAGCGCGTCGAGGGTCGACGGCCATTTGCGGCGGTCCTTGACCGCCAGGCGCTGCAGGAAGGCGGCGGCCTTCGCCGCCTCCAGCATGTTCTGGCTGTCGTTGCTCGCCGCGCCGTCGGCGCCGAGCGCCACGCTCACACCGGCCGCGCGCATGGCGTCGAGCCGGGCGATACCGGATCCCAGCCGCATGTTGCTGATCGGGTTGTGCACGATGCCCGCGCCGCCGCGCGCAAGGTCGCGGATATCGGCATCGCTCAACCAGGTGCCGTGGGCGATCGACAGGCCGGGCCAGACGAGATCCAGATCCCGCAGGTGCCGCACCGCAGTCGAGCCGTAGCGCCGCTTCGCCTCGGCCGCCTCGTCTTCCGTCTCGTCGACATGGATGTGGAACGGCAGACCCATCACGCGCGCCAGCGCTCCGCCGCCGGACAGCAGCTCGTCGGTGCAGCGTGTCGGCCCCGAGGGCCCGATGCCGATGCTCAACCCCTCTTCCGGCTTGTGCCAGCGCCGCGCCGCCTCCGCGCAGATATCGAGCTGGCGCTCGGCGCTGTTGGCGCGGCTGCGCGGGCCGATACCGTCGCGCAGCCAGACCGCGACCAGCGCCTTGAGGCCGGCATCCCGGTAGGTGCCGGCCACGGCATCGACCGCGTCCAGCCGCGGCGGGTACTGGCGGAAATGATCGACCACGGCGACCGTGCCGGAGCGGATCATCTCGATGCAGCCGAGTTGCGCGGCGAGGCGGATGCCGTCCGTGTCGAGCCGGTTCAGCGACTTCCATACGGTGCCCAGCCAGTCGTGCAGCCCCTGCCCGTCCGCCAGGCCGCGCGCCAAATTCTCCGGCGAGTGGGTGTGGGCGTTGACGAAGCCGGGCGTGATCACGAGATGCGTGGCATCCACGCGCCGGTCCACGGCCCGCCGCGACATGGCGTTGGGGCCGAGTGCCACGATCCGCCCGTCGGCCACGACGACGTCGCAGTTCTCGAGCACGCGCCAGCGCTCGTCGAACGGCAAGACCGTCGCGTTGACAAAGCCGATGCGGGAGGAACGTGGCGCCATCAGCGGATCCGGTACTTCGCCTCGACCCACTGGTTCAGCCACTGCATCGGCAGGGTCATGCAGAGATAGAACAGGGCGATGCCGGCGAACGGGCTAAACGTATTGGCCTTCCAGGTCATGATCTCGAGGCCCGCGCGCAACAGGTCGGTCAGCGCGATGGTCGAGACCAGGGAGGTGTTCTTGAGCAGGGTGATGAACTCGTTGGTCAGCGGCGGCAGCACGCGGCGCAACGCCTGCGGCAAAATGATGCGGCGCATGGCGCGGCCGTAGGACATGCCGAGCGAGCGGGCGGCGCGCATCTGGCCCGGCTCGATGGACTGAATGCCGGCCCGCACGATCTCCGTGACGTAAGCGCCGTTGGTCAGGCCCAGCGCCATGATGCCGACGGCGAACGCGCTGAGCTGGATGCCGGCCGAGGGCAGGCCGTAATAGAGAAAGGTGAGCGTCACCAGCAGCGGCACGCCGCGCAGCAGCGTGACGTAGAAGGCCGCGAAGCTGGAGATCAACGGGTTCTTGGAGATGCGCGCCAGGCCGCCCAGCGTCCCCAGCATCAGGCCGATGGCGAAGGACAGGATGGTCAGTTGCGCTGTCACCACCGCCCCCTGGGCGAGGAGCGGAAGCGAGTCAACGAATAGCTGCCATTGAAAATCCACGTTATCCCCTCGCTGCTTCGCTGATGGCAGGGCCACGCAAGGCTGCCACCCGCATCCGCCGATGATCGAGCGCCGCGATGTCCGGATAGCGCGGCGGATTAGCCTCCGAGGTGCAGCTCGACAGACAATGCACCACTGTCTCCGGGTTCGGCTCGTGGAAGAAGACGAGCGACAGCCGCCGACGATGCGCCTGCTCACGCGGCGGGTTGATCACCCGGTGGATCGATGATACCCAACGGTCGTTGGTCCACCGGGCCAGCAGATCGCCGACATTGATGACGAAAGCGCCGCGCGGTGCCCGCACATCGATCCATGATCGGTCGCGGTCACGGACCTGGAGGCCGCCGGGGGCGTCGTCCGTGCGCAGGATGGTCAGCGTGCCGAAATCGGTGTGCGCTCCCGAGCGAAGCTGGCCGGACACCGGGGCTTCGCCCTGCTCCGGATAGTGAGTCAGCCGCAGAATGCTGGCATGCCGGTCGATCTTGTCGGCAAAGAAGCCTGAATCGAGATCGAGAGCGCTCGCGAAGTGCGACAGGAGCCGCGCCGCCAGGCGCGCCATCGCCTCGTAGTAGGCGGAGATCGTGCCGACAAAATCCGGCGACGACGCCGGCCAGAGATTGTCGTGCGTGCCGATGGCAAAGCTTTCCTGAAGGTCGCCCGGCACCGGGGGCGCGCCGGCTGTTTCGCGGAAGGTTGCCGCATGATGCGCATCGGCCAGGCGGTTGTAGCCGCGGCTGCTGCCGTCGCGCGGGCGGGCCACAGAAAGCTTCTGCGCCAGCGGGCGATCAAAGAAGGCCAGGCTTTCGCCGTACGCTCGCTCGATCAGTGCCTCCGCAACGGCGTGATTGACCAGGAGGAAGAATCCCAGATCCCGGCAGGCCTGATCGATGGCAGACGCGACCGCTCGCTCCGGCTGCGACAGATCGACAACGGCGAGGCGACGTGCCGCGCACATCTCAGAACCTCACCCCGGCGTGGGCCCGCGAGCGTTCGAGCAGCGCACGAGCCGCGTGGTTGGCCTTTTCCACGATGGTCGGCTCATGGGCGGAAAGCAGCTTCCCGTCGCGTACCACGATCCGCCCGCCGACCATGGTGAGATGCGCATAAGGGTCGGAGCCCGCCATCAGCAGCGCGCTCAACGGGTCCGACACACAGCCGGCATAGCCGACGCGGTCGAGCTTGAAGGCGGCGAGATCGGCCATCTTCCCCGGAGCCAGAGCGCCGATATCGTCGCGCCCGAGAATACGCGCGCCGTTGCGTGTCGCCATCAGCAGCGCGTCATAGGGCGCCAGCCACGCCTTGTCGGTGTCGGTGCCGGACGGCGTGCCGATGCGATGCAGGATCAGCGCCAGTCGCAGATCGTTGAGAATCGAGCCGCTGTCGTTGCTGGCCGAGCCATCGACACCGATGCCGACCGTCACCCCGTGCTGGCGCATCGCCGTGATACGGGTGAGCGGAAAGCCCAGGCGCGGAATGGTGCGCGGGCAATGCGCGATCCCGACGCCGTTATCGGCGAACTGGCGCATCTCATCGTCAGTGAGCTGGCTGCAATGCGCGAACCACGTTCCCGGCCGCAACCAGCCGGTCCGGGCCAGGAAATCGACTGGGCCGCAATCCAGATACTGTTTCGCCTTCTCGCGCTCGTCGGGGCGCGGATGCAGATGCGTATGAAGGCCGCAACCGTACTCATCGGCAATCTTCGCGACCTTGGCCATCATTCCGGCCTTGGCGTAGGTGACGCCGACCGGACCCAGAGCGATACGGGTCTGCGCCCCGGCGCTGCCGTCGTGGAAGCGCCGCGCCATGCTTTCCATGATGGCGTAGACGCGCGGCTCGGGATCGACCAGCCGGCCGATCCTCTCGCCCAGCACCGGCTTCAGCAGCTCTTCGAGATTGCCTTCGAGCGTCGGCATCGAGCCGACAACGAGATGCAAACGCAGGCCAAGCTCGCGGCAGGCCGCCACCTGGTTCTCCAGGATCGCGAGGTCGCCGCCGGGCGCCATGAAGCTGTGGTCAGCGCTGGTGGTGCCGCCGCTGAGCAGCAGTTCCGCCGCCGCGACCCGGCTCGCCCACGCCATCGTCTCGGCGTCATACTCGACCCATAGGGGATAGAGGCGGGTCAGCCAGTCGAGCACAAATGCCTTATCGGTGAACGGCAGGGCACGGGTCAGCGATTGAAAGAAGTGATGATGCAGATTGATCAGGCCGGGGATGACGAGACAGCCCTTGAGATCGAGCGTCTCGTCGGCCTCGCCTGCCGGGCCGGGCTCGGGGCCGAGAGCCACGACGCGCCCGTCCGCGATCCGGATCCAGGCATCGTCCACGATCCGGTCGCGGTCGTCGCAGGTGTAGAGGCGCCCGATATGGCGCAGCAGCATCGTGGTCATCGGCCCCGACCCCGGATGCCCCTGTCCCTCCTCAGAACCACTTGTCCGTCAGCTTCTCGAAGAAGCCTTCGGCCTTCAGCGCCTTCATGTGCTTGTTGATCTCATCCATCAGGGCCTGGTCGTCCTTGCGGGTGTTGATACCGACGTCGCGGGTGTCCCACGAACCGGTCATGCCGAGGCCCTTCAGGCGCCGCACGTTGTAGCGAACCGACGGCAGCGAGGAGACGACGACCTCGACCCGCCCCGCTTCGAGGTCCTTGAGCGCCAACAGCAACGTGTCGTAGGTCTTCAGACTCTTGAAGCTCGTGCCGTAGTTGTCGCGCGCCCATTTCTCGCCGGCGCTGCCGATCTGCAGGCCGACATTCTTGCCCTTGATGTCGTCGGGCTTGGCGACGGAGACACCGTCGAGTCGATAGGCGGCGCCGATGCCGCCGTCGAAGTATGGCTCTGAGAACAGGATCCGCTCGGCCCGCTCCGGCGTCCAGGTCATGGCCGTGATCAGGGTATCGACGCGGCTCGAGGTCAGCGCAGCAACGATGCCGCGGAAATCGATCTTCTCCCAGCTCATGCGCACGCCCATACGGCGCGCGATCTCGTCGGCCAGGTCGACGTCAAAGCCGACCATCTTGCCGTTCTCGATATAGCCGAACGGCACGTACTCAAAGGAATTGGCGCTGGTCATCACGCCGGTGCGCTTGATCTTCTCCAGCGCGCCCTGCGCCTGGGCCGGAGCCGGCAGCGTCGCCGCCAGCGTCAGCGCGGCCAAAACCATCACGGAACGGATCGTCGTCAAAAGTGCTGTGCGAGCCATCGGAGGACTCCCCTGAAAGAGCCGAACCAATCATCACGGCAACGCCACGGGCGAACGCCCTCGGTCCAGCCGTCGTCAGACAGTGAAGGGGGCTGTCGGCGCCGCCGGCGCCGGCCCACGCGGCATCCGCCTAAAAAGGCGGCGCCGTATTCAGGAGGTAGTTCGCCAGCGCCCGCGGGCGCGCCGCAATCCGTCGGAGCGGCGAGGGCGGCCGATCGGCGACGGTCGTGGCGCCGATGCGCACGCCCTCGCCTCCGTCCACTGCCTCTGCACGATCACTCGCATCGGCTCGGCTTCCTCACACGGCAGCATTCGCTTGCTGCAATGGTAATCTAGCAAGAAGCGGGCCGTTCGCATAGAAGGCAACGGTTAAGAGAACGATTCGCAAGAGGTCGCGCGCCGGTGGAGTTTCGCCAGATCCGTTACGCACTCTCGGTTGCCAAGGAGCGCAGCTTCACCAAGGCTGCGTCGCGCCTCAACATCTCGCAGTCGGCGGTCAGCGAGCAGGTCCGCCTGCTGGAGGACGAGGTCGGCTTCCCCCTCTTCCGCCGCACCGGGCGCGGCATCGAGCTCACCGAGCGCGGCCGCACCTTTCTCTACGAGGCCGAGCGCGTGGTCGGCGACGTGCTCAGCCTGTCCGACACCGCGCGGCGCCTGCGCGGCGTGCCCGCCGACACCCTGACACTGGGCATGGGCTCCGGCATGGCGCCCATCTTCATGCCGCGCCTGTTCCGCGACGCTGACGCGCTGCAGGGGCTGCGGCTGGAGATCGTCACCGCGCCGACCAAGAGCATCTTCAACGACCTGCACGAGGAGCGGATCGATATCGGTATCGCCATCGAATCCGATCCCGACCGCGTGCCCGCCGGGTTGATCTTCGAACGCCTGACCGAGGCGGAGATGGCGCTGATCGTGCCGCCGAAGCACCGGCTGGCCGGCAGCCGGCGCGCCGTCGATCTCGGCCAGCTCGGCGCCGAGCCGATCATCATGAGCGAGCTCACTGTTGGCTACGGCGACGTCGTCATGGCGATGTTCGGCGATCTCGGCCTGCGGCCCAACATCCTCGCGGTGGCCGACAACATCGAGACGATGAAGGCCATCGTGCAGGCCGGGAAAGGCATCGCCATCGTACCGCGCGCCTGTGTCGACAACGAGGCGAAGCTCGGTGTGCTCAAGGTGCTAGGCCTGGCGCCGCCGCGGGCGGTCGCCTTCAGTCTGTTCCGCCGGCGTCAGCCGATGTCCAGACGCAAGGAAGCCTTCGTCAACCGGCTGCGCCAGGCCCTGCGCGGCTGAGCTATGATCCTCGCCCGACTCGTTCAGGACCTCGACCGATCATGACCTGGCCGCCCCCCGTCACGTTACGCAACAGCCGCGTCACCCTCGAGCCGCTCGATCACCGTCACTCGAAAGACCTCATCGAGGCGACGAAGGACGGCGAGCTCTGGCGGCTCTGGTACACATCCGTTCCCAGTCCCGAGGGCATGGCGGCGGAGATCGACCGGCGACTGGGCCTGCAGAAGGCCGGCTCGATGCTGCCCTTCACGGTGATCGACAATGCCAGCGGCCGGGCCGTGGGCATGACCACCTACATGAACATCGACGCCGTCTCCAAGCGCGTGGAGATCGGTTCGACCTGGTATCGCAAGAGCGTGCAGCGCAGCGACCTCAACACCCAGTGCAAGATTCTGCTGCTCACCCACGCCTTCGACGCGCTGGGCTGCATCGCCGTCGAGTTCCGCACCCATTTCTTCAATCACCAGAGCCGGCGCGGCATCGAGCGGCTGGGCGCCAAGCTCGACGGCATCCTGCGCAGCCATCAGGTGAGCCCCAACGGGACGCTGCGCGACACCTGCGTCTACAGCATCGTCGCCGCCGAGTGGCCGACGGTGCGGGCGCACCTGAACTGGCAACTCGAGAAACCGCGCGAGTAGGACCGACTCAGCGCGACGTGGCGGCCGGGGTGACCGCAGCCGCACAGCGTCGTAACAGTGGAAGGAGATCGGGGTGCGGCCGGCGCAAGCCATTCGCCGTTCTCGGTTCAGCTTCCATTTCCCCCATCATCGTCACGAACGCCTGCAACGAAAAGCTCGCGCGGATATCCCGAGCCGCGCATTGGCAATACTCACGCTTCTGATGGACCGTTCCACTCGTGAGTCTCGCCGCGCAGTAGCGGGCCATCGCCTCGATATCCGTTCGCGGGATGGCTTCGCCCTGGGACGGCCCGACATCGAAGGACGATGGCGCGCTGGAGGGCGTCGTACGACGCACGGGCTCCGTCCCGCCGAGCCGGAACTGCACCTTTCGCCCGGCTGAATCGACGCCGATACCGACCGAACCGCGACCGCTCCCGCCGGTCTGCATTGTTCCCGCGGCGGTGTCGCCATTCGTGCATTTGATGCCCCACGTCCCCCGGTTGAGTCCCTGATAGCCGTAGGCGCCTTCGCAGATATCCTCCTGGTTCGGGTGGGTCAGCCAGACCCGGCCGCCCGGGCGTCCTTGCTGGATGTCGATCGCGCCGACGATGGGTTGAGTGCCGCCCTCCCACTCGGCGACCAGAGTGCGGGTCTCTCGCGGCCCCGTCGGCGCACTGCCCGCGCACCCCGCCAACGCGAGCGCGATCAGGATCGCGGTCGCCTGCAATCGTCGGTACATGCCTGTCCCCTGCCTGCCACCCCAGCGCGACAATAGCCGAGCTTTCCGCCGACACCATGATATCGGATTTTCCGATATCTCTATCGCCAACGACGCTTTGACTCCCCTGCCCGGCGGGACCGATACTTTCCAGGCCGGGGGAGACGGCAGGCCCGAGTCAGAAGGCCGCAGCCCTCGTTTTGTCTGGGCTGTGCAGCTTCTGGAGACCGGTGACCCGCATGACGGCCATTCCCCGCCCCGCCCGCCTGCGCATCGGCATCGACACCGGCGGCACCTTCACCGATATCGTTTCTGTCGATGGCGCCTCGGGTGCAATGCGCGTCACCAAGGTCGCCAGCACGCCCTCGAACCCGGCCATCGGCCTGGTGCGCGGGGTGAAGCAGGTTCTCGATCAAGGCGGTGCGGCCGTCGATGACGTCGCCGGCCTCGCCCACGGTACCACGGTCGCCACCAACGCCCTGCTGCAGGGTGACATCGATTCGCTCGGCCTGATCGTCACGGAGGGCTTCCGCCACATCCTCGAGATTGCCCGCCAGTCGGTGCCCGAGGGCTACGGCAATTCCTATTTCTGGGTGAAGCCCGAGCGCATCGTCCCGCTCGACCTCGTTCAGGAGGTCGGCGGGCGTCTCAACTTCCAGGGTAAGGAGCTGCGCAAGCTCGACGAGAAGTCTGCCCGCGACGCGGCGCGTTATTTCAAGGCGCGCGGCATCAAGGCCATCGGTGTCTGCCTCATCCATTCCTACGCCAACGGCAAACACGAGCGCCGCGTCGCGGAGATCCTGAAGAAGGAATACCCGGGCTGCACGGTATCGCTATCCTGCGACGTGCTCCCCGAATATCGCGAGTACGAGCGCGCCGTGACCACGCTGGTCGACGCTTTCGTCAAGCCGCACATGGAGCGCTACCTCAAGCGTATCCATGACGAGCTCGGGCCCGGGCTGCGCGAAAAGCCGTTCCTGGTCATGCAGTCGAGCGGCGGGGTGATGAGCGCCGAGCAGATCGTGCACAAGCCGATCACCACCGCTCTCTCCGGTCCCGCCGCGGGTGCCTTGGGCAGCGCCGTAGTGGCGCAGATCGCCGGCTTCGACAGCGTGGTGACGCTGGATGCCGGTGGCACCTCGACCGATCTCTGCCTGATCGAGGACGGCAAACCGCACGTCACCAACGGCGGATCGGTCGGTCCCTTCCCGGTGCGCATCCCGATGATCAGCATCGAGACCATCGGCACTGGCGGCGGCTCGATCGCCTGGGTGAGCCGCGAAGGCCATCTCAAGGTCGGCCCGCGCAGTGCCGGCGCCGAGCCCGGGCCGATGTGCTACCCCAAGGGCGGCAACGAGCCGACCATCACCGACGCCAATCTGGTACTCGGCCGCCTGCCGCCGGCGCTGATCGGCGGCGGCATTGCTCTCAACGTCGAGCGTTCACGCGAAGGCCTGAAAGCGCTATCGCAGAAGCTCGGCGGCAAGCTGTCACCCGAGGAGCTGGCCGAGGGCATCATCGAGATCGCCAACTGGAACCAGGCCAACTGCATCCGCCAGATGACCATCCAGCGCGGCATCGACCCGCGCGACTTCGCTCTCCTCTCCTTCGGCGGTGCCGGGCCGGCGCAATCGGCCGCGGTGATGGACCTGCTGAGCATGAAGGCCTGCATCGTGCCGCCCAACCCGGGCAACCTCTCGGCGTTTGGCCTGCTGGCCGTCGACTGGCGCACCGACCACATCACCACCAAGGTGATGCACGAGGATACGGTCGACCTGAAGCTGGTCGCCCAGCTCTACGCCGGGCTCGAGCGCGACGCGGTCGCCACCCTGCGCCGCGACGGTATTGCCGAGAGCCACATCCGCCTCGTCCGTGAGGCGGATATGCGCTACGCCGGCCAGTCGATGGAGGTGCGCGTCACCGCCCCCGGCGGCGAGATCGACAAGGGCTTCCTCGCCCAGCTCACCGACACCTTCCACGCCGCCCACAAGCGCACCTTCGGCTACGACTACAAGGGCGAGCAGAAGATTGAGCTGGTGAACCTGTCGGTCTCGGGCTTCGGCGTCATCGACCGGCCCACCATGCCGAAGCTGGAGATGCGCGAGGGTGTGACGCCGGCCCGCAAGGGGATGCGGCCGGTATGGCTCGGCGGCTCGTTCCGCGATACGCCGGTCTATGACCGCGCTATCCTTCCGCCGGGCTGGCGCTTCGAGGGCCCGGTCGTGGTCGAGGAGTTCGGCTCCACCACCGTGGTCTTCCCCGGCCAGACCATCGAAGTCGATCCCCACGGCATCCTGGTGATCAGGCGAACCGGCAGCAAACTGGAGGTCGTGCGATGAGCCAATCAGCGTCTTCCAAGCCCTGGCCCGTGCCGCCCAAGAAGCTTGCCCCGCGCGACGTCGATCCGATCGTGCTGCAGATCGTCGAAGGCACGCTCAACTCGATCGAGGCGGAGATCGAGTACGCCATCGAGCGCACGGCGCGCAGCCCGATGATCCGCGAGGCGCACGACTACCGCGTCGGTCTGTTCGACCGCTACTGCCGCAAGCTCACCGGTCGCTCCTATTCCGCCATGCCGCAGGCGGTGGTGCGCGACTATCCGCCGGAGACGATGAAGCCCGGCGACGTCTTCCTGATGAACGACACCTATCTGACCGAGGGCAGCATCGGCCACCTGCCGGATATGTGCTCGACCGTGCCGGTGTTCCACGAGGGCAACGTCGTCGCCTACATCCAGGCCTTCGGCCATCACGACGATATCGGCGGCCGCGTGCCGGGCTCGATGCCGGGCACGGCGGTTACCGTGTTCGAGGAAGGCCTCGCCATCCCGCCGATCAAGCTCTACGACAAGGGCGTGCGCAACGACGAGGCCTTCAAGATCGTCAAGCGCAACACCCGCGTGCCCGAGATGCTGGCCGCCGATCTCGACAGCGAGGTGCAGGCCTGCCTGATGGGCGCCCGGCGCATGGCCGAGCTCTTCCAGCGCTTCGGCGCCGACACGGTCGAAGCCTGCTTCCAGGCCATCCTCGACAAGTGCCGCGACATCTATCGCAAGGAGCTGCTGCCCAAGATCGCCGACGGCACCTATGTCTGGGAGGATTACGTCGAGCACGACGGTGTCAGCGACCCGAAGCTGCACAAGCTCGCCCTCAAGATGACCAAGAAGGGCGACCGCATCACCCTCGACTTCAACGGCACCTCGCCGCAATCGACCGGCCCGATCAACTGGCCCGCCGACTACGCCGACGGCGCCTTCCTCATCAAGTGGATCGCGCCGATCCTGCGCAATCTCGCCGAGACGCCGGAGCGCGCCGCCGAGATCCATGTGAATGAGGGCGTCTGCGAGGTCTTCGACGTCGTCTTCCCGCCCAAGGGCACACTGATCACGCCGGAATGGCCGGCAGCGACCAACGCCCGCTCCTTCGTGCTGCTGCGCTCGCTCGGGCTCCTCGCCGGCGTGGTGGCGCAGGCGGTCAAGGGCCGCATGCCGGCCGACCAGGAGACCATCCGCTACACCGGCTTCTACGGCACCGACGCCAACGGCAAGTCGTTCCTGTCGCGCGAGGTGCTGGGCGGCGGCTCGGGCGGGCGCTACTACGCCGACGGCAACGATGCGATTCACATCGTGCCGGATTCCCGCAACCAGCCGGCCGAGTTCACCGAGAACCGCTTCCCGGTGATCGTCGAGAAGCTGGCCCTGCGCACCGATTCCGGCGGCGCGGGTTTCAGGCGCGGCGGTCTGGGCTACGAGAAGCATTACCGGGCGCTGGTCGACTGCCACACCATCGTCACCGCCGACCGCGTGCGGCTCGGCTGCTACGGTGTGAACGGCGGCAAGGCCGGCAAACCGTTCTGCGTCACCGTCGATGCCCTCGGCCGGAAGCCGAAGGATCTCGGCGGCCTGGTTGACGGCGAACCGCTCAAGGCCGGCCAGGTGGTGCGCGTCATCACCACCGGCGGCGGCGGCTGGGGCGATCCCCTCACCCGCGAGCCCGAGCGCGTGCTGGCCGATGTCAGCCAGGGCAAGGTCTCGGCCAGGGCGGCCCGCGACGAGTACGGCGTGGTGCTGGTCAAGCGCAAAGGCCTCCAGGCGGTCGACGAGAAGAAGACCGTCGCCCTGCGCAAGCGTCTGGCAGCCAAACACAAGGGCAAGCGGCCGATGATCGACCGCGGCCCGGGCTACGACAAACTCGCCCGGCGACGCTAGACTGCCCCCATGAAGCCCGCGCCGTTCCGCTACGCCCCCGCGGCCTCGCTCGAGGAAGCCCTGGCGCTCAAGGCGGAACACGGCGATGAGGCGAAGTTCCTGGCCGGCGGGCAGAGCCTGATCCCGGCGATGAATTTCCGCATGGCCCAGCCGGCCGTACTGATCGACATCAACCCGCTGACCGCGCTGAGCTACGTGAAGCAGGATGGCAACGTCGTCCGCATCGGCGCACTCACGCGCTACCGGACCCTGCAGCGCGACGCCGCCATCGCCGGCAAGGTCAGTCTGATGGCCGAAGCCCTGCCGGAGGTCGCCCATCCGGCGATCCGCAACCGCGGCACGCTCGGCGGCAACCTGTCGCACGCCGACCCGGCATCGGAACTGCCGGCCGTGGTGCTGGCGCTCGGCGGCACGCTGCACGCGCGCTCGAAGAAAGGAGCGCGCAGGATCGCCGCCCGGGATTTCTTCACCGCGGCGTTGACCACGTCCCTCGCCCCCGACGAACTGCTGATGGAGATCGAACTGCCGGTGCTGCCGCCGCGCAGCGGCACAAGCTTCCTCGAACTCGCAAGGCGGCGCGGCGACTACGCCATGATGGGTGTGGCCTGCGCCGTGACCCTCGACGCCAACGGCGCCTGCGCCGACGTGCGCCTCGCCTACTGCAACGCCGGCGAGACGGCGCTGCTCGCGCCCAAGGCGGCGCAGGCTCTCAAGGGGCAGCGCATTGCCGACGGCGTAGCCCGTGCCGCCGCCGAGACGGCGAAGGGTGAGATCCGCCCTTTCGGCAACGTCCACGCCAGCGCCGACTACCAGCGCCACCTGGCCGGCGTGCTGACGCGACGCGCCCTGCTGGCAGCCTCCGAACGCGCGGCGCGCGCATGAGCCACAAGGTTTCCGTCACGGTGAACGGGGCCGCGCACGCACGCGAGGTCGAGGACCGCCTGCTCCTCAGCGACTTCCTGCGCCACGATCTCGGCCTTACCGGCACGCATGTCGGCTGCGAGCACGGTGTGTGCGGCGCCTGCACCATCCTGCTCGACGGGCTGCCGGTGCGCTCCTGCCTGATGTTCGCCGCACAGGCGACCGGCAAACAGATCACCACGGTCGAAGGCCTTGCGATCGACGGCAAGCTGAGCCCGCTCCAGGAAGCCTTCCGCGACGCGCATGGCCTGCAGTGCGGCTACTGCACGCCCGGCATGCTGACCACGATGACGGCGTTCCTCGCCGAGACGCCGAGCCCGAGCGAGGACGAGATCCGCGAGGCGCTGTCGGGCAATCTCTGCCGCTGCACCGGCTACCAGAACATCGTCGATGCGGTGAAGCTGGCGGCCGAACGGATGGCCAGATGAGCACGCGTACGTTTGGCCAGCCGATCAAGCGCAACGAAGATGCGCGCCTGCTCCAGGGCAAGGCGCTGTTCGTCGACGACGTCGAGCTGCCACGAATGCTGCACGCGGCCTTCGTGCGCAGCCCTTACGCCCACGCGCGTATTCGCTCCATCGACACGAGTGCCGCGAAGAAGCGCCCCGGCGTCGTCGCGGTCTACACCGCCGCCGATCTCGGCGCCTACTGGCAGCCGGGTTTCCTGCTGGTGCCGCCGCCGCCGATCGAGGGCATCACCTTCAACAAGCGCACGCAGGTGCCGCTGGTGAAGGACAAGGTGCGGCACGCCGGCGAGCCCTTGGCCGTGATCATCGCCGAAGACCGTTACATCGCCGAAGACGCCATCGCCGACGTGGTCGTCGACTACGAGGAGCTGCCGGCGGTCGTCGACCTGGAGAAGGCGTACGACGCCAAATCCGGCTTCGTGCACGACGACCTCAAGACCAACGTAGCCGCCCATGTCCGCCAGACCAAAGGCGACTATGCCAAGGCTGTGGCGGGCGCCGCCTGCGTCATCAAGCGCCGTTTCCTCTACGACCGCGGCTCGTCCCTGCCCATCGAGACGCGCGGCGTGGTGGCCCACTGGGACGCCAAGGCCGACCGCATGACCATCTGGGACACGACCCAGGCGCCGGTCTTCGTGCGTAACGGCCTCGCGGGCATGCTCGGCCTGAGCGAGCGCCAGGTGCGGGTCATTGCCCCCTTCATCGGCGGCGGCTTCGGCCCGAAGATCATGATGTTCTACCCGGAGGAGGTCGTCCTCCCCTGGGCGGCGATGAAGCTCGACCGGCCGATCAAGTGGATCGAGGACCGTTTCGAGCATTTCTTCGCCACCACCCATGAGCGCGGCCAGCTGCACGACGCCGAGATCGCCCTGTCGAAGGACGGCCGTATTCTTGGCGTGAAGGACGTCTTTCTGCACGATACGGGCGCCTACGATCCCTACGGACTGACTGTGCCAATCAACAGCCAGTGCACGCTGCTCGGCCCCTATCACATCCCGAACTACGACAGCACCTTCACGGCACTGTTCACCAACAAGCCGATCGTTACGCCCTATCGCGGGGCGGGCCGCCAGCACGGCGTCTTCGTCATCGAGCGTCTGCTCGACATCGCCGCGCGCGAGCTGAAGCTGGACCGCGCCGAGATCCGCCGGGTCAACTTCATCCCGCCCGACGCCTTTCCCTACAGGAACGGGATCATCTACCAGGATTTCACGGAGCTCACCTACGACAGCGGCAATTACGCCCCGATCCTCGACAAGGCGCTCAAGGCCATCGGCTATGAGGCGTTCCGCGACGAGCAGGTGCGCCAGCGCGCCCAGGGACGGCATCTCGGCCTTGGCATCGTCGCCTATGTCGAGGGCACGGGCATCGGCCCCTATGAAGGCGCCAAGATACAGGTCCAGGCGAGCGGCAAGGTCACCGTCGCCACCGGCATCGGCACGCAGGGGCAAGGGCACTACACCAGCTTCGCCCAGATCGTTGCCGACCAGGTCGGCGTCAAGGTGACCGACATCGAGGTCGTCACCGGCGACACCGACCAGTTCTACTGGGGAGCCGGCACCTTCGCCAGCCGCGGGGCCGTGGTCGCCGGCAACGCCGTCAACGAGGCCGCCAAGGTCGTACGTCAGAAGATCCTGCGCACCGCGTCCGAGCATTTCGAATGCGCCGAGGCCGATCTGGTGATCGAGGACGGCAAGGTCACGGTCGCCGGCGTGCCCGGCAAGTCGGTGGCGCTGGGCATGCTCGCCAACCTGGCGAACCCGATGCGCGGCGCGGTCAGGCCCGGCACCGAGCCCGGCCTCGAGGCGACGAGCTATTTCGGACCGGAGATGGGGGCCACCGCCGCCGGTGTGCACGCCATGATCGTCGAGGTCGACGCCGAAACGCTGATGGTGACGATCAGGGATTACGTCGTCGTCCACGATTGCGGCACGGTGATCAACCCGATGATCCTCGCCGGCCAGATCCACGGCGGCGTGGCGCAGGGTATCGGCAACGCCTTCTTCGAGCAGCTCGTCTTCGACGAGCAGGGCCAGCTGCAGAACGCCTCGTTGGCCGACTACCTGATCCCGACGGCGCTCGACGTGCCGCGCATGACGCTCGACCACACGGTCACCCCCTCGCCGCTCAACCCGCTGGGCATCAAGGGCGCCGGCGAGGCCGGGGCGATCCCGGTCGGCCCGCTCTTCGCCCAGGCGGTCGAGGATGCGCTCGGCCTGCCGGAGCGCGGCGTCGAGCTCAACGAGATCCCGCTCAGCCCCAGCCGGTTGTGGGAACTGGCCGGCGCGGCGGTTACCATTCACGCGTCTCAACAACCCGAGTCCGTTAACTTCAGGGGGAGATAGGGTCATGGCTACGAAGACAGCGGTTCCTGGTTATCTGCCCAATGACGTCCCGGAGACTGGCCGTCTGGTGCTGCTCGGTCTGCAGCACGTCATCACGATGTTCCCGGCGACGGTCCTCGTCGCCCTGCTCTGCGGCTTCCACGTCCAGACGGTGCTGCTCGGCGCCGGCGTCTCGACCATCGTCGCTCTGGTGCTCTCCAAGCGCTCGATCGGCATGTTCATCCCGCTCTTCTACGGCTCGAGCTTCAGCTACATCGCGGCCTATCTCGGCATCGCCAGCGCCATGGGGCACACGGTGCAGTTCGGCCAGCCGGCACCCGACAACGTCATCGCCGTGATGCAGGCGGGCATCATCGCCACAGGCATCCTCAACATCCTCGTCGGCTTCCTGATCAAGAAGGCCGGCAAGGCCGCCGTCGACAAGGTGCTGCCGCCGGTCGTCACCGGCTCGGTGGCCTGCGTCATCGGCATCGGCCTCGCCAAGGCGGCGCTCGACATGTCGTTCTTCAACAACGGCGGCTACTGGGGCATCGCCCTGCTGACGCTGATCGTCACCATCGGCGCCTCGCACCTGCTGCGCGGCAAGGGCTTCGTCGGCATGCTGCCAATCCTGATCGGCGCCGTCGCCGGCTACGTCGTGACGCTGATCGTAGCACCCGACCAGATCAGCTTCGCCCGCGTCGCCTCCTCGCCGTTCATCACCGCGCCGCATATCACCCTGCCGGATTTCACCGGCCCGATGGTGGCGACGGCGATCTTCAGCATCTCGATCATGGCGCTGGCCACGATCCCGGAATCGACGGCGCATCTCTATCAGATCAGCCTCTACGCCGACCGTCTGGCCGAAGAACAGGGTCGCGAGAAGTATCACCTCGACCAGCATGTCGGCACCAATCTGGTGCTCGACGGCGTGGGTGACTTCATCCACGGCCTGTTCGGCGCCACCGCCGGCACGAACTACGGCGAGAACAACTCGCTGATGGCCATCACCCGGAACTACTCCGGACCGGTGCTGATCGCTGCCGGCGCGATCTGCATCGTCCTCGCCTTCATCGGCAAGCTCTCCGCCTTCGTCGGCACCATCCCGGTGTTCGTCAGCGGCGGCCTGGCGCTCTACCTGTTCGGCGTCATCGGCATGCAGGGCATCGCCCTGATGCAGGAGCACAAGGTGAACATGTTCGATCCGCTGACGCTGGCCGTGGGCGCGGTCATCATGGTGATCGGCATCGGCGGCAATATCGGCTACCCGGGCGGCTTCCTGCCGATCAAGATCCCCGGGATCTTCCCCAGCGGCCTGCCGGCGATCGCCACGGCCGCGGTGGTGGGCATCGTCCTGAACCTCGTGTTCCAGGCGATGCGGCCGGCGGAGACAACGAAGTAAGAGGACAAGCGGGAAGCGGGCGGATACGCCGCCCGCTTCCCGATGTTTCAGCAAGGAGCAGTCAGGCAATGGCCATCGAAGTCGCGAAAGTCGAGATCAAGAGCGTGTCGGATGCCTCCGGCGTCGTGGAATGCATCAAGAAGGGGCAGTTCACCGCCGACCAGGTGATCGCCGTCATCGGCAAGACCGAGGGCAACGGCGGCGTCAACGACTTCACCCGCATCCTTTCCGACCAGGCCTTCCGCGGCGTTCTGCTCAAGCACGGCAAGCGCAGCGAGAAAGAGATCAAGCAGATCCCGATGGTCTGGTCCGGTGGCTGCGACGGCGTGATCACGCCGCACGCCACGGTCTTCGCCCGCAACAGCAAGACCGGGCCGAAGAACAAGGATCGCCTGGTGATCGGCACCGCGCTGAGCGACGAGATTCTCCCCGAGGATATCGGTCGACCGGCGATGGTGAAGAAGGTCGCCGAGGGTGTGCGCCGGGCCATGAAGGACGCCGGCATCACCAATCCCAAGGACGTCCACTACGTCCAGACCAAGACGCCGCTGCTGACGGTCGATTCCGTGCAGGACGCCGAGCACCGCGGCAAGACCGTGTTCTGCGAGGTGCATGATTCGATGGGCGTGTCGAACGGCACCACCGGCCTCGGCATCGCCGTGGCCCTGGGCGAGATCAAGATGCCCAAGGCCGAGGAGATCTGCAAAAACCTCGATCTCTACTCCTCGGTCGCCTCGTGCTCGTCGGGCGTTGAACTGAACAGCGCGCAGATCGTGCTGCTCGGCAACAAGGCCGGCGCCGGTGGCCGCTATCGCATCGGCCACTCGGTGATGAAGGACGCGCTCGACGTTGACGGCATCTACGAGGCGATCCGCAATGCCGGGCTCGACCTGCCGAAGCGGGCCCGCGCCGAGGACCTCAAGGGCCGGCTGGTCAATTGCTTCATGAAATGCGAAGCCGACCGCCGCGCCAAGCTGCGCGGCCGGCGCCAGATCATGCTCGACGATTCGGACGTCCACCACCACCGTCACTCCAAGGCGGCCGTCGGCGGTGTGGCCGCGATGGCCATCGGCGACCCCGCGGTGTTCGTGTCGGTCGACGCCATGCACCAGGGCCCGCACGGCGGCGGCCCGGTCATCGCCATCGTCGACATGGGCGAATAACTGGCCCCAATTGTGCAATCATCCGCATACGGAAAAGAGGAGGCTTCTCATGGGTAACATCTTCGCCCGGGCGTTCGCCCTAGCTGCATTCACCGCTCTCGCCACAGCACCGGCGCTCGCCCAGGACAAGGTGCGCGTCGGCGTCTTCCCGGTGAGTTCGACGCTGCCCTACTTCGTGGCGCTCGAGAAAGGCTACTTCAAGGAGCAGAACATCGAGCCGGAGATGACAAGGCTGATCGGCGGCCCGCCGAACGTCGCCGCGATGATCGGCAACCAGATCGATGCGGCCGCCGTGCTGGTGACCATCGAGGGCATGAACGCCAACATCAAGAAGCCCGGCGTGGCCATGTACATCTCGGTCAACAGCCAGAACCGCACCTATCAGATGGAGCAGTTCGTCATCCGCAAGGGCTACAACGCCACCTCGCTCAAGGACCTCAAGGGCGCCAAGATCATGTCGGCGCCCGGCCCCGCGAACGTGACCATGGCCAAGGCGGCGCTGGCCGCGGTCGGCCTGAAAGACGGCGAGTACACGCTCGACCAGCTCGACATGGGCCAGCACGTCAACGCCATGACGGCCGGCACATTCGACGCCGGCTTCACGCTCGAGCCCAACGCCTCGACCATGCGCAAGATGGGCGTGGCGACCACGCTCGAAGCCGGGGTGATCGCCCATTACGTTCTGGGCAATCCGGAAGCCAACGCCTTCGTCGGCGGCTGTGCACTCACCACCGACTTCATCAAGGCGAAGCCGGACGTGGCGCGGCGCTTCACGCTGGCCTGGCACAAGGCCATGGACCTGATCAACAGCAACCCGACAGAGGCGCGCAAGCACCTCATCAAGAACACGTTCACGCCGGATGACGTGGTCGACACCGTGCCGATGATCCGCTACTTCGCGGCCAAGGATCTGAACGCCAAGGACAAGGCGGACTTCCAGAAGTTCATCGACTTCTCGACCCAGACCGGCACGCTGACCGAGAAGGTCGACGTGAACAAGTACCTTCAGGTGTTCTGAGAGGCGAGCACGGCTCTCTCAGACGCGTCGCCAGCGAAACCCTCTCCGCCCTACGGCGCCTCGCTTCGCGAGCGCCAAGCGGGGGGAGAGGGTGCGAGCGCAGCGAGCGGGTGAGGTGGGCAGCGATCTGATGTCAAAACCGGACCACCTCACCCTTCCCGCCGCTGGCGCGGCGGGCCCCTTCCCTCTCCCCCGCTCCGCGGCGGAGAGGGATACGGATGCCCACATCACCGTCCGCGGCCTGTCGAAATCGTTCAACGGCGCGGTCGTCTACGACCGCTTCGACCTCGACATCCCGCGCGGCAAGTTCGTCTCGGTGTTCGGGCCGAACGGCTGCGGCAAATCGACCCTGATCAACATGATCGCCGGGCTGATTCCGGTCGATGCCGGCGAGATCCTGTTCGCCGGCAAGACGCTCCAGGAGATCAAGTTCGGCTACGTCTTCCAGAATTATCGCGAAGCGCTGTTCCCCTGGCTGCGCGCGATCGACAACATCGAGTACCCGCTCAAGCACATGAACCTGCCCAAGGCGGAGCGCCGGGCGCGGGTCGAGAGACTGGTCGCCCATCTCGGCGTGAAGATCGACCTGCAGCGCTACCCGTATGAAATGTCGGGCGGCCAGCAGCAGCTCATCTCCATCATGCGCGCCCTGGTGGTCGAGCCCGAGGTGCTGTTCCTCGACGAGCCCTTCTCGGCGCTCGATTACGAGATGACCCTGTTCATGCGCGAGCAGCTGCAGCGCATCTTCCAGGAGACGGGCACAACCATGGTCCTCGTCTCCCACGACCTGGAAGAGGCCGTGTACCTCGCCGACCGCATCCTGCTCCTGTCGCGCCGGCCGGCGCGCGTCGCCGACTATCCCTGGAACGACGCGCCGCGGCCGCGCACCGACGAGACGCTGTCGGATGCCGGGTTCGTACAGCTCAAGGCGCATTGCCTAGACGTCTTCCAGCGCGAGGTACGCAAGGGATGATTGGCGGTCTGGCCACAACTAACCCTCTCCGCCCTTTAGGGGGGAGAGGGTGCCGAGCTCCGCGAAACGCGAAGCGTTTGCGCGGGAGCGAGCGGGTGAGGTGGGCTGCGGGGCTTGCGGCGAGCGCCACCTCACCCTCCCAACGCTCCGCGTTGGGCCCCTCCCTCTCCCCCGCTTCGCGGCGGAGAGGGGCTCAAGACCGCAGGGCGTCCCCATGAAGCGCGACACCTTCCTGCCGCTGATCGGCGTCGCCGGCCTGATCGCCATCTGGTATCTCGCCGTCTGGGTGCGCATCGTCGACCCGGTGCTGCTGCCCTCGCCGCAGGCCACCTTCGCCGCCATGGTCAAGGGAATGGGCGGCCGGCTGGGCTTCGACTTCTTCAAGACCGTCGAGCGCACCTTCTACGCCACGGCCATTGCCGCCCTGGTCGCCATTCCGCTCGGCGTGTCGCTGGGCTCAAACGAGAAGCTCTACCGCTCGGTCGAGTTCGTCGTCGATTTCTTCCGCTCGACCCCGGCCTCGGCCATGTTCCCGCTCTTCCTCGTGCTCTTCGGTGTCGGCAACTGGACCAAGATCCTGGTTGCCTCGTTCGGCGCCGCCCTGGTCATCCTGTTCAACGTCGCCTACGGCGTGATGAACGCGCGCAAGACGCGGCTGCTGGCCGCCAAGGTGATGGGCGCCTCGCGCCTGCGCGTGCTGACCGACGTCATGCTGCTCGAATCCCTGCCCCAGACCTTCGTCGGCCTGCGCAACGGCGTCTCCCTGGCGCTGGTCATCGTGGTCGTGGCGGAGATGTTCATCGGCTCGACCGACGGTCTCGGTCACCGCGTCTTCGAAGCGCAGCAGCTCTTCGACATGCCCGACATGTACGCCGCCATCTTTGCCGCCGGCGCCCTGGGCTACGGGCTCAACCTGCTCTTTCTGCTGATCGAGAAGCGTTTCGTCCACTGGTCTGGGAAGTGACGAGCGCACTCCGCTCGTCATCCCGGACAAGCGAGCGGCAGCGAGCGCCGATCCGGGATCCAGCAGAAAGCTGCGCGTTCGCGCACACTATTCTCCAGATCGGACTGGACCCCGGCCTTCGCCGGGGTGACATCGTCCTATTTGAGAGCCGTGTCTTGTTCGATGTGACTGCCTGAGCCAGTATCCCGGGCATGGATAGCTACATTCCCTACGGGGTCTACTGGAGCACGCCCTATGCCCGCTGGCAGGGCAGCCTCGGCCATCTGCACAGCATCGAGTTCGCCGCCCATGTGACGAAGGCCGAGTTGGCGAAGCGCGGCCTCTCCGCTTCGATCTTCGATTACGGCGTGCTCGGCACGACCGTGCCGCAGTTCCGCTCCTTCCAGGGCTTCAACTGGCTGATTGCCTTGGCCGGCAATCCCGGCATCGCCGGGCCGACGATCAACCAGGCCTGCGCTACCTCGGCCCGCATCCTGAAGATGGCCGATCAGGAGACCGGCGACGGCGCCGCGTCGTGCTCGCTGGTCATCGCCGCCGACCGCACCTCTAACGGTCCGCATGTCTACTATCCCAACCCGGAAGGCCCGGGCGCCAAGGGTCGGGCCGAGGACTGGGTGCAGGACAATTTCCAGGACGATCCCTGGGCGAAATGCGCCATGGTCAACACGGCCGAGAACGTGGCGCGCAAATATCAGATTTCGACGTCACGCCAGCACGAGGTGGTGCTGCGCCGCTACCAGCAATACGCCGAGGCCTGCGCCGACGGGCACGCCTTCCACAAGCGCTACATGACGCTGCCTTTCGCCGTGCCGGACGCCCGGTACACCAAGACCCGCGCCACGCTCGACGGCGATGAGGGTGTGCACGACACGACAGCTGAGAAGCTGGCGCGGCTCAAGCCGGTGCTCGAAGGCGGCACGGTAACCTACGGCGGCCAGACGCACCCGGCCGACGGCAGCACGGCGGTGGTGGTGGCGACCCGCGACAGGGCGCGCGAGATCTCGCGCAACCCGGATATCGAGATTCGTATCGCCGGTTTCGGGCAGGCCCGCGTGGAGACGGCGCATATGCCAATGGCGCCCGTTCCGGCGTCCAAGCGCGCACTGGCGGACGCGGGGATTTCGATCAAGGACGTGGCGGCAGTGAAGTCGCACAACCCGTTCGTGGTCAACGATCTCGTCTTCGCCCACGAACTCGACTTCGACGTGATGAAGATGAACAATTACGGCTGCTCGCTGGTCTGGGGGCATCCGCAGGGGCCAACCGGCCTGCGGGCCATCGTCGAACTGGTTGAGGAGCTCGCGATGCGCGGCGGCGGCTACGGCCTGTTCAACGGCTGCGCGGCCGGTGACAGCGGCATGGCCGTCGTGGTCGAGGTCACCGACAGGAAGCGCTCATAGACCGAGACGGTCTTCGAGCCAGCGCGCAACTGCCGCATCGTTGTAGTCATCGACCGCCGCTACCGCGCCACTCTCGACGAGCTGCGGGTGATTGGAGCCGGCCGCCATGCCGATCGTCGCCAGTCCGGCACCGGCAGCCGAACGGATACCGGTACGCGAATCCTCAAACGCCAGCGAGTGCCCGGCCTGCGCGTTCAGGTGACGCAACCCCTCGAGATAGGGCAGCGGATGCGGCTTGCCGTGCGCCAGCTCGTCGCCGATGACGATCCGTCTGAAGCGATGGGTAATGCTCAGGGCACCCAGCATCAGCTCGGCGTTCGGGCGCGGTGCATTGGTCACCGCCGCCATCGGGACGCCGGCGGCATCGGCGCGATCGAGCAGCGCCATCAAGCCCGGCTTGGGTTTGACGTGCCCCTGCACCATCCGGCGGAAGGTTGCCTCCTTGAGCTCGCTGAGCTCACGCCGCCTGGCCAGCGTCTCGTTCGGCAGCAGCCGCGCCGTGATGTCGTCGTTGGTGAAGCCCTGGATCTCGCGCGCATAGCGCTCAAGATCGAAGACCACGCCCCAGGGCTTCATCACCTCGTTGTAGGCTTCGCGGTGGAACTCGTCGGTGTCTGCCAGCGTGCCGTCGATGTCGAAGAGAAGCGCTGCGCCGGATTTGATGCTCAAGGAATCGCACCTTCCGGAAGCTTTAGGCAATGCGCGGCGATGTCGCCGGCTTTCGTCAGCCATGCCTTCCCTGCCTGCTCCGTGATGTGTTGGAGCGCCCGGCGCAGGTGCCGCATCCGGTAAGGCTGCCCCACGAGATACGGGTGGAGCGCAATGCCCATGACCAGCGGCCCGTCGGCCGACTGCTCGAGCATCTCGTCGAAATTGTCGACGATCATGTCGGCGAAGGCGTCGGCGTTCATCTTGCGCGCCACGATGGCCGGGATGTCGTTCACTTCCTGCGGGTAGGGCATCGCCAGGATGCGGCCCTTGCGCGTCTTGAACCAGATCGGCTGGTCGTCCATGCACCAGTCGAGCACGTAGGTGTAGCCCTGCTCCTGCAGCAGGTCGGGCGTGACCTTGCTCTCGGATATCCACGGCCCCAGCCAGCCGGTCGGCCTGTGGCCGTGAGCCTTGGCGATCGCTTCGGTGGTCTCGCCAATCAGCCGCGCCTCCTCGGCTTCGCTCATGATGCCTTGGCGCTCGGAATTGGTGCGGCCGTGGCCGACGATCTCGTCGCCGCGCTTCGCGTAGGCCTGCACCAGATCCGGGCAGTAGTCGTAGAGCGAGGAATTGACCAGCACCGAGGCCGGGAATTTCAGTGATTCAAACAGGTCGAGCATGCGCCAGGCGCCGACCCGGTTGCCGTAGTCGCGCCAGGCGAAGTTGAGCACGTCGGGCTGCGGCCCGCCGGGAGCGAGCTCGGCGCCCAGCCCCTCACCGAAGGCGAAATGCTCGAGATTGACGCCGAGATAGACGGCCAGGCGTTTGCCACCCGGCCATTCGTAGTTCTTGCGCCCCTTGATCCCCCGGTAGTCGTACCGGCCGTGCGTCGGCAGTACGCTCATCAGGGCTGCGGAATGCCAGCGCGCAGCAGCAGGAGCTCGGCGCTATCGTTCCACACATCCATCGAGTGGATCATCCCGTCACGCACCATGTAACGGTCGACGTAACGGTTGCCCTCGAAGGGCGTGCCGTCAGGCCATTCGCCGTAGAGCGTGCCGATCTGGTAGACGATGGTCTCGTCGCTGCCCGGTACCGGGCAGACATCGGTGCGCTCGAACTTCTTCTTCACCCACTTGTAGCGCTTCTTGTTGAAGGCCGTGCAGTCGCGCGGCTCGGGGAAGCGGCGGCCGCCGGTGAAGGTGATCTTGACGTCCTTGACCATGTACTGCCGGGCCCGCTCCGGGTCCGGGATCATGTGGATGCGGAGGAATTCCTCCACCAGGGCCGCCGGATCGGTGATTTTGCCGGGCGCCAGCGTATCGGTCGTCATGCCTGAGCTCCTCTCGCGAATTCCTGCAAACCTACTATGCGTCCGGCGCGGTTTCCACGCCCGTCCGTTGCCTTGCCGCTCTCCGGTGAACTGACTACTGTGACCTTAATAAAGGCGCATCGTCAGGCGCCTGCCGGGGAACAGCCCTCTTGCATCGACTGCCGCCTTGACCTCTTCCAGCCTCGAAACCCGCTATTCCTGGATCGCCGCCAGCCTCTCGGTGCTGGTCCTCACCATGTCCTATGGCGGGCTGTGGATCATCGCCGTCGGGCTGAAGCAGATCGCTGCCGAGACCGGCGGCTCGCGCTCGGTGCCGTCGCTGGCCAGCTCGCTCGCTTGGTTCGGCACGGCGGTCGGCGGCCTGGTGATGGGCCGCCTCGCCGACCGTTTCGGCATCCGGGCCACCGTGATCTTCGGCTCGCTGTCGATGGCCGTGGGCCTGTTGATCTCCTCGCAGGGCGAGCCCTGGCACCTTTATGTCGGCCACGGCCTGTTCATGGGGCTGCTCGGCAATTCCGGGATCAATGCGCCGCTCTACGTCTATGTCAGCCGCTGGTTCGACCGGCACCGCGGCTCCGCCCTCGCCCTCATCTCGAGCGGCTCCTACATGGCCGGCACCGTCTGGCCGATGATCTTCGAGCGGGTCATCGCGCATATCGGTTGGCGCGACACCATGATGTGGTACGCGCTGCTCGAAGTCCTGGTCATCGTGCCGGTCGCGGTGATCTTCCTGCGGCCGGCGCCCGAGGTGATCGCCCCGGCCCCCGCCGGCGGCGGCCCGGCCGCGACCCCGAGGGTGTTCGGCTGGAACGCCAATCTCGTGTTCGTGCTGCTGGGGCTCGCCGGCTTCTGCTGCTGCGTCACCATGTCGATGCCGCACGCCCATCTGGTGGCGCTGTGCACCGATCTGGGCATCACCGCGGCGCGCGGGGCGGCGATGCTCTCCCTGCTGCTCGGCCTGGGCTTCCTCTGCCGCCAGCTCTGGGGCGTCATCTCCGACCGCATCGGCGCCCTGCTGACCCTGCTGATCAGCGGCACGGCCCAGGTCGTCACTTTCAGCGGCTTCATCGTCGCCCAGAACGAGGCCGGCCTCTTCGCCGTCTCCGCCGCCTTCGGCATCGCTTTCAGCGGCCTTGTCCCGGCCTATGTGCTGGCCGTGCGCGAGTACTTCCCGGCCCGCGAAGCCAGCTGGCGCGTGCCAGCCCTGCTGCTGATGAGCGGGTCGGGCATGGCGGTCGGCAGCTGGCTGGCGGGGGCGATCTACGACCACTACGCCTACTACGCGCCGGCTTTCGCCGTTGGCGTCCTCTTCAACCTCGTCAACATAGCCCTCCTCGCGCTGCTCGTTCTGCGCCAGCGCACGACCCGGCTGCCCGCGCCGCAGGCGGCCTGACTACTCCTGTTGCAGAGTGCCGGCCGTTGCCCGATTATTGGGCGACCGCGGGTCTCGGCTGATCCTGGGGAGGCGTCAGCCGGTATAAGGCCCGTGGCACGGAAATCGCACTTTTGAGCGCCATTTCCGGACAGATGTCCGGTTTCCAAGGGAGAGAGGAACCCATGAGCTTTCAGTCGTTGAACCGCCGCGCCCTGCTCGGCGCGAGCGCCGCCATCGCCCTGCTGGGCATGGCCCCCGCCGCCGCCCAGGCCCAGGAGATCAAATTCGGCCTGGTCGCGGCGCTGTCCGGCCAGTCGGCCCGCGCCGGTGAGGCCATCACCCGCGGCCTGACCGTCGCCGTCGACGAGATCAACGCCAAGGGCGGCATTCTCGGCGGCCGCAAGATCGTGCTGCTGCGGCGCGACGACGAATCGAATCCCTCCAAGGGCCTGATCGCGGCGCGCGAGCTGATCCAGCGCGAGAAGGTTGCCGCCCTGTTCGGCGGCCTCGACACGCCGGTGTCGCTCGCCATCGTGCCTCTGGCCAACAGCGAGAAGGTGCCGTTTATGGGCACCTGGGCCGCCGGCACGCCGATCACCCGCAACGGCGGAAATCCGAACTTCGTCTTCCGCGTCTCGGCCGTTGACGAGATCGTCGACCAGGCGATGGTCGGCTACTCGGTGAAGCACTACAGCGCCAAGAACCCGGGCATGATCCTGGTCAACAACCCCTGGGGCGAGTCGAACGAGCAGGGTCTCAAGGCCGCCCTCGCCGCCGCCAACATGAAATTCGCCGGTGTCGAGAAGTTCGAGGGCAACGAGCTCGACGTCGTGCCGCAACTCTCGCGCCTGAAGAATTCGGGCGCCGACGTGCTCTATCTCGTGGGCAATGTCGGCCCCTCGGCACAGGTGGTGAAGTCGCTCGACAAGATGGCCTGGAAGGTTCCGGTGGTCTCGCACTGGGGCCCGGCCGGCGGCCGCTTCACCGAGCTGGCCGGTCCGAGCGCCGCCAACGTGCATTTTGTGCAGACCTACAGCTTCTTCGGCGACCTCTCGCCCAAGGGCAAGCAGGTGCTCGAGATGCTGATGAAGAAGTACCCGGACTACAAAGGCCCCGGCGACATCACCCCGGCCGTGGGCGTGGCCAACGCCTATGACTCGGCGCATCTCGTGGCGCTGGCCATCCAGGCCGCCGGCAGCACCGACGGCGACAAGGTCCGCGAGGGCTTCTACAAGATTGAGAACTACGACGGCCTGATCAAGAAGTTCGCCAGGCCGTTCACGCCGCAGAACCACGACGCGGTGACGGCGGACGACTACGTCTGGACGCAGTTCATCAACGACCAGATCATCCCGATCAAGCGCTAGCAGATCGGCGAAGGCCGGCGGTCACCCCGCCGGCCTTTTTCTTTTCGGGGGTAGCGCTTCTTGTCTTCGTTGATCACGGCCGCCATCGTCACGGGCCTCGGCCTCGGCAGCATGTACGGGCTGCTGGCGCTGGGCTTCTACATCACCTACTCCGTCTCCAGCACCGTCAACTTCTCGCAAGGGTCGTCGATGATGCTCGGTGCCGTGCTGGGCTACGCCTTCATCGTCACCTGGGGCTGGTACCCGCCGCTCGGCCTGATCACCGCGCTCATTCTCTGCGGTGTCTACGGCCTCGTCGTCGAGCGCTTCGCCGTGCGCCCCTTCGTCAAACGCGATTCCAACGCCTGGCTGATGGCCACGGTCGCCGTCGGCATCCTGGTCGACAACATCGTTCTCTTCACCTTCGGCAAGGAGCCGCGCCGCTTTCCCTCGGCACTGGCCGAGATGCCGGTCTCGATCGCCGATGTCGGCGTCTACCCGCTGCAGCTCGTCGTACCCGTCGTCGGGCTCGGCCTCGCGGCGGCGCTGCATGTGATCTCGCGCCGCACCAAGTACGGCAAGGCGCTGCTCGCCGTGGTGCAGAACCCGGACGCGGCGCGCCTGATGGGCATCAACGTCACCGGCGCCATCGCGGCCTCCTACGCCATCTCCACCATCTTCGCCGGGATCGCCGGCATCCTCATCGCGCCGCTGTTCAACGTGAACTCAGACATGGGCACGCTGTTCGGCATCAAGGCGTTTGCCGTCGCCATCCTCGGCGGCATCACCAGCGCCTGGGGCGTGATGCTGGCCGGCCTGGTCTTCGGCGTGGCCGAGGCGCTGGTCACGGCGCTGTTCGGCTCGGTCTACACCCAGATCGTCATGTTCGCGCTGATCATCGTGGCGCTGGCGCTGATGCCCAACGGCCTGCTCGGCAAGGCCGGAGTGAAGAAGGTATGAGCCCGCTCAATTTCCTGGGCTCCGCCGCAGTCTTTGCGGCCGCCGCCGCACTCTGCTTCGCCGCCGACGGCTACCAGCTCTTCGTCATCGCCACGGTCGGCCTCACCGCCATCGTCGGGCTCGGGCTCAACATCCTGCTCGGTCTCGCCGGGCAGGTGTCGCTCGGCCATGTCGGCTTCTACGCCATCGGCACCTACACCGTCGCCATCCTGCAGACCAAGCTCGGAATCAGCTTCTGGCTCGCCCTGCCCGCCGCGGCGGCGCTCTCGGCGGTGGTCGGCACCATCCTCGCCATTCCCTCCTTGCGCGTGCGCGGGCCTTATCTCGCGATGATCACCATCGCCTTCGGCTTCATCGTCGAGCATGGCGCCGTCGAGTGGCGTAACCTGACGGGCGGCGCCAACGGCATCCTCAACATCCCCGACCCAAGCCTGTTCGGGCTCAAGCTCGACGACCGGCCGCTGGCCATCCTGATCGTCGCGGTCACGGCGCTGGCCACGCTGCTCTACTGGCTGTTCGCCCGCAGCGCCTGGGGAGCGGCGATGCGCGCCGCCCGTGACGCCGAGACGGCCTCGGAATCGCTCGGCCTCAACCTCGTTGCCATCCGCACCGCGGCTTTCACTCTATCGGCCGCCGCCGCCGGCATCGCCGGCGCCTTCTCCGTGCCGCTGACAAACTTCGTCGCGCCCAGCGCCTTCCCCTTCTTCCAGTCGATCCTCTTCCTGCTCGCCGTGATCATCGGCGGGGCCGGCACGGTGATGGGTCCGTTGATCGGCGCGGTGGTCGTCGTGCTGCTGCCCGAGTACCTGGCTTTCCTTGCCGAATACCGGCTGCTGTTCTTCGGCGGCCTGCTGCTCGTCGTGCTGTGGGCAGCACCCGAGGGCATCGTCGGTGCCGTCGCGAAGCATCTGCGCCGCGCGGGGGAACGCACGCCGCGCGCCGGCGGCGACATCGAGACGTTCCTGCGGCCGGGCAGCGCCATCGGCAATCTGGAGGTCAACCGTCTCAGCATCGCCTTCGGCGGTGTGCGCGCCGCCAGCGACATCTCCTTCACCGCCCGGCCCGGCCAGGTGACCAGCATCATCGGACCCAACGGGGCCGGCAAGACGACGGTGCTCAACCTGCTCTGCGGTTTCTACAAGCCCGACGCCGGCTCGATCGGCCTCGCCGGCGGCGACCTCACCGGCAAGCCGTCCTACGCCATTGCCCGCGCCGGCATCGCCCGCACCTACCAAACGACCCAGCTCTTCGCCCAGATGTCGGTGCTCGACAATCTGCTGATCGCGCTCCGGCGCGGCCAGCTCGGTTCGGCCGTGGCGCCGCTGCGTACCGGCGGTAACGACGGCGAGGCCGCGCGCCGGGCCGAAAGCCTGCTTTCTTTCGTCGGCTATCGCGGCTCGATCGACCGCATGGCCGGCGGACTGCCGCATGTCGACAAGCGCCTGGTCGAGATCGCCCGCGCCCTCGCCACAAAGCCACGCGTGCTGGTCCTCGACGAACCGGCGGCGGGCCTCGGGGCCGGCGACAAGACGGCGCTCGCCGCGCTGCTGCGCCGCATCGCCGATACCGGCGTCGCCGTGGTTCTGGTCGAGCACGACATGACCCTGGTCATGGGCATCTCCGACCACGTCGTGGTGCTCGACGCCGGCGCCAGGATCGCCGACGGCACGCCGGCCGAGGTGCGGGTCAATCCGGCCGTACGCAAGGCCTATCTCGGCGAAGAGATGACCATCGCCGCCGCGCCGCGCGCTGCATCCGGCCGGCGTGACCCTGTGCTGGAGACCGTCGATCTCGTCGCCGGCTACGGCGCCGAGCCGGTTCTCAAGGGCATCGGCCTCACCGTCGGTGCGGGCGAAATGGTGGCCGTGCTCGGCGCCAATGGTGCGGGCAAGTCGACCCTGATGAAGGCGCTGTCCGGCCTGCGCCGGCCGGTCCAGGGCACGATCATCCTGCACGGCCAGAACGTCGCCGAGCTGCCGGCCCACCGCATCGTCACCAGCGGCCTCGTACTCGTGCCCGAAGGGCGGCAGGTTTTTCCCGAGCTTTCGGTGCTCGACAACATCCGGCTCGGCGCCTTCTCCCGCAGCGACGGCGAGATCGAGCGCGACGTCGAGACGGCGCTGCAGCGTTTTCCCCGCCTGCGCGAGCGACTCAACAACCGCGCCGGCCTGCTCTCCGGCGGTGAACAGCAGATGCTGGCTGTCGCCCGCGGCCTGATGGCCCGCCCTCGCCTGCTGCTGCTCGACGAACCGTCGCTCGGCCTCGCTCCGCAGCTCGTCCACGACCTTTTCCTCGCCCTGGCCCGGCTGCGCGACGAAGGCACGACCATCCTGCTGGTCGACCAGATGGCCGGCCTCGCTTTGGCGCTGGCCGATCGCGGCTATGTCATCGAATCCGGCCGCATCGTCCATCACGGCACGCCCGACGAGATCCGCTCCAACAAGGCGCTCGAACAGGCCTACCTGGGTTCGGCCGCGTAACCTCTTCCGCGCATCTTCCCCCTCTCCCGCCGGGAGAGGGTTGGGGTGAGGGAAAGCAGAAGACCGACGAACACTTGTCATGCGGTTAGCGCCTCCCCTCACCCGCTCGCTGCCGCTCGCGACCTCTCCCCACGGGAGAGGTGACCAAGATTGCGGCAGCGGACCCGATCCGGCATAAAGCCATGATGCCGACCGAGATCGACCATCCTGAAATCCGCGAGGGTGTACGCGCCCTCTGCGAGCGTTTTCCCGGCGAGTACTGGCGCAAGCTCGACCGCGAGCGCGCCTACCCCGCCGAGTTCGTCAAGGCGCTCACCGAGGGCGGCTATCTCGGCGCCCTGATTCCCGAGGAACACGGCGGCAGCGGTCTCGGCCTCGGTGCCGGTGCGGCGATCATGGAGGAGATCCACAAGAGCGGCGGCAACGCCGCGGCCTGCCACGCCCAGATGTACACGATGGGCACCGTGCTGCGGCACGGCAGTCCGGCGCAGAAAAAGAAATACCTGCCCGGCATCGCCAGCGGCGAATTGCGCCTGCAGGCCTTCGGCGTCACCGAGCCCACCGCCGGCACCGACACGACCTCAATCCGCACGACCGCGGTGCGCAAAGGCAACGACAAATACATCGTCAACGGCCAGAAGGTCTGGACCTCGCGCGCCGAGCATTCGGACCTCATGCTGCTGCTGGCCCGCACCACCCCCAAGGGCGAGGCGAAGAAGAAGACCGACGGCCTGTCCGTCCTGCTGGTCGACATGCGCGAGGCCAAGGGCAAGGGCCTGACCATCCGCCCGTTGCGCGCCATGCTCAACCACGCGACCACCGAGGTGTTCTTCGACAATCTCGAAGTACCGGCCGAAAACCTGATCGGCGAGGAGGGCAAGGGCTTCCGCTACATCCTCGACGGCATGAACGCCGAGCGCATCCTGATCGCCGCCGAATGCCTCGGCGATGCGCGCTGGTTCATCGCCAGGGCCAGCGAATACGCGAAGCAGCGCGTGGTCTTCGGCCGCCCCATCGGCCAGAACCAGGGCATCCAGTTCCCCATCGCCAAAGCCTATGCCGCGACCGAGGCCGCCGAGCTGATGCTGAAGCGCGCCATCGCCCTCTACGAGGCCGGCAAGCCCTGCGGTGCCGAGGCCAACATGGCCAAGATGCTCAACGCCGACGCCTCCTGGCAGGCGGCTGACATGTGCCTGCAGACCCATGGCGGTTTCGGCTTCGCCGAGGAGTACGACGTCGAGCGCAAGTTCCGCGAGACACGGCTCTACCAGGTGGCGCCGATCTCGACCAACCTGATCCTCGCCTATATCGCCGAGCACGTGCTCGGCCTGCCCAGATCGTACTAGCGCGTTTGCGCTAGTACGATCGGCAGCGTGCCAGCGCTTTGTGCAACAAAGCGCGTCGCGCGCTTCTTCTCAGCTCAACGCCCGCCAGGGCGCTGTCGCGACAGCGCGCAGCGTTTGCGCAGCAACCGCGTGCGCGCTTCCGGCATTCAACCCGCACTTTCACGCACCGTGCCTTGCGTGACTCCTCGCTTTTTCGCGCGAACCCCCGATTTTCCTCGCTCAAATGCCGTGGTAGCTGATGAATTTTTCGTCCACAGCCCAACCCCAAGTCCCGCCTCAACAAAGCCGCTGCGAGTAGACAAAAGTCATTAGACAAAATTGTCAGGGTACATCGAGGGTCACCCCGAATTCCCTCGTCCGATCAGCCTCTTGCAAAATCGCCGTTAACTTTCTCCCGGCGCCTTTTTTCCGCAGTTTTCCGCCATTCCTAAAATGTGTTCTTCATTCCCCTGGCGGCTTCCCGCCAACGCTACGCGTTGCGGGTACCAGCCGCCAAGGTTCACCCGAGAGCTACACCATGTCAAAGAGCCAATCCTGCGATATAGTGGACGAATTGGATAATACAAGGCGCGCCTCCCGCGCTCGCTTTTGCGAGCGCTGCGGCGCTGACGCGACAACCTCGGAAGGTTGCGCTTAGATCCCCTCTTTCTCGTCGACCGCCCGCTTATGCGCCGCCAGCGCCATCAGGCGGCGGTCGCGCCAGTTGGAGCGCTCGGCCAGCTGGTCCGCCGGCAGAACCTTGCGGCGCTCGCCGTGGAGCCTGGCCACCAGCGCCTCGTTCCACGGCCGGACGTTCGCCGCCTGCTCCTTGATGATCTCGTGATAGGGCGCGCCGAAACGCCGGCAGTAATCGGCAAGGCCGTCGGGCGCGTTGAGATCGATGGTCTCGAACGGGCCCATGAACGACCAGCGCAGGCCGAGCCCGTGGGCGATGCAGGTGTCGACGTCCTCGGGCGTCATGATGCCATCCTCGACCAGGCGGAAGGCCTCGGCCAGCAGGGCGCCCTGCAGGCGGTTGATGACGAAGCCGTTGGCCTCGCGCTGCAGGGTCACCGGCTTCTGGCCCGCCCCTTCCATCAGGGCCCGCGTGCGCTGGATCGTCTCCTGGCTCGTCCACGGCGCGCCGGAGAGCTCCACCACCGGAATCAGATAGGGCGGGTTCACCGGGTGGGCGACGAGGCAGCGCTGACGTCCCTTCACATGCTCCGAGAAGGACGAGGGCTGCATGGTCGAGGTCGAGCTGGCCAGTACTGTATCGGGAGCCGCCAGCGCATCCATCTCGGCAAACATCCGGCGCTTGAGATCGAGCACCTCCGGCAGACATTCCTGGACGTGAGCCACGCCCTGCACCGCCTCCGCCATCGTCCCGACGATTGTGACGCGCTTGAGGATCGCCTGGGGATCGTGGATCAGGCCGGCCGCCTCGAGATCGCGCAACCGGTCGCCGATGATCGGCAGCGCGGCGTCACGCTGCTTCGCCTCGCCATCCCACAGCTTCACGGGATGACCGGAGCGGGCGAAGACCATCGCCCAGGCGCGGCCGATCAGACCGGCGCCGACAATGCCGATTGTGTTCATGGATGGTCTCCTGCTTGTTTTTTGCTGCCGCGACGACCCAGGAAGGTCGCGCTGAGATTGGGAGGCAGGCACTTGGCAAAAAGAGAGTTGTCACCCTCGGACTTGATCCGAGGGTCCATCCGGATGGATGCTCGGGTCAAGCCCGAGCATGACGGAGTAAGAGACGAACGCTCCGACGCTATCGTGCCCACACTTCGTGTTGCGCTTACAAAATATACTGCGTGTCCGCATCCACCGAGATCGGCTGGCCGGAGACGTTCTTGCCGGCATCCGAGCAGACGAAGAGTATCTGGTTGGCGATGTCGTCCGCGGTGACCATGCGGGCCATCGACGACTGGGCCACGTATTTCTTTTCCATCTCCGCATAGGGCACGCCGACCGAGGCGGCCTTCGCCTCGATCACCTTGCGGATGCGCGGCCCGTCCACGGCACCCGGCAGGATGGCGTTGACCCGGATGTTGTCCGGACCCAGCTCGATGGCCAGGCTCTTGGTGAAACCGACGACCGCCCATTTCGACGCCGAATAGGGTGAGCGGCGCGGGAAGCCGAACTTCCCCGCCGCCGAGGAGAGGTTGACGATACTGCCGCCGCCGGCCTGGCGGAGAAGAGGTACGGCCTTTTTCGCGCAGAGAAACTGGCCGGTGATGTTGACGTCGAGCGTGCGCTTCCAGTCGGCAATGCTCAGCGCCTCGACCGGACCGGTCGGGCCGGCGATGCCGGCGTTGTTGATCAGGATGTCGAGCCCGCCGAGGAACTTGATCGCCTCGCTGAACAGGTGGTCGACCGATTTCTCGTCCGCCACGTCGGCGACCGTGGTGCCGATGCCGTTATTCTCCCTGGCGAAGTCGGCTAGCGCCGCCGTGTCGACGTCGCAGATGAAGACCTTGGCGCCCTCGGCCGCAAAGGCCCGCGCCGTCGCCCGCCCGATACCGGACGCGCCCGCCGTGACCAGCACCCGCTTGCCCTTGAGTCCGAGATTCATCGTCTGCTCCCCGCGATCGTTATGGCTTCAGCGACACCCCTCACCCGCTCGCTGCCGCTCGCGACCTCTCCCGCAAGGGGAGAGGTTAAGTGAGCATGCGGCTGGTAACCCTCTCCCCTTGCGGGAGAGGGTGACGCCGAAGGCGTCGGGTGAGGGGTCTTCTGCGACTTGTGTTCCCGATCTCAGCGATCTTCGCCATCAGTATCAAGTCAAGATTTTCCGGCGCGCGGGTCAAGTTCCGTAGCGACCGGCGTCTGCACCGGCGACTGGGCGACGAAAGCGCTGCGCTGCTCGGCCGGCACCGGCGCGCGGCGGGTCATGCGCCAGACGACATAGAGCGCCAGCGGCAGACTGATGCTGGCGGTGTAGAGGAACAGGCCGGAGGGCCCGAACAGGCCCATGGAGGTCGTCGCGACCAGCGGGCCGACGATCGAGCCGATGGCCCAGGAGAGCAGCAGGCCGCTCGACACCCCAACGGCGTGCTCCCGGCCGGCATGGTCGTTGGCGTGCGAAGCGCAGAGCGGGTAGACGGAAAAGGCGGAGCCGCCAAAGGCCATGGCCAGCGCCACCAGCCCGAGGACCGGACCGCCGGCCAGGGCGGCCAGGGTCAGCGCGACGGTCCCCGCGGTGAGCGCCACGCCCAGCACCACCCAGCGCCGGTCATAGCGGTCCGAGAGGCGGCCCAGCGGCCATTGCAGCAGCATCCCGCCCAGCACCAGGGCGGCGGTGAACAGGCCGACCTCCGCGCTGCCAAGCCCGACGCCGAGCGCGAAGACGGGTGCGAGGCCGCTGACGGCGGCGTTGACCAGCCCGGCGCAGATGCAGCCGACCACCGCCACCGGTGAGATCCGGAACAGACGGCGCAGGCCAAAGGCCTCGATCGACGGCAGGGTCGGTGCCGTCGAGCGGGTCAGCGCCACGGGAATCAGCGAGGCGGAGAACAGCCCGGCGGTGATCATGAAGAAGGCGAGGCCGGCCGGATCGGCGACGAAGAGCAGGAGCTGGCAGCTGCTCTGCGCCGTCATGTTGGACAGCGAGTAGATGGCGAAGACACGGCCGCGGATCGCCGACGGCGTGCGGTCGTTGAGCCAGCTTTCGCCGATCATGAACATGCCGGCCGCGGCCGCACCGGTGAGCAGGCGCAGGGCCGACCAGACGAAGGGGTCGACCTTGAGCGCGAACGCCAGGGTCACACAGCACATCAGCGCCCCGCAGACGGCGAAGGCGCGGATATGGCCGACTCCCCGGATCAGCCGGTACCCGAACAGGCAGGTCACGAGGAAGCCGGCGGAATAGGAGGCGACCACGATACCGATCAGGAAGGACGGCACCCCCTCCAGGGCCAGGCGCAGGGAGAGAAAGGTGCCCAGAAGCCCGTTGCCGCCCTGCAGCATGAAGGTGCCGGCGATGATGGCGGCCAGAGACCAGACCGTACTGTGCATGGGCTGAGGCTACGAAGAAGGAACGCGCGCGTCCATCGGTACCGGACGCACTGATGCAAAGAGTCACCCCCCCATCCCTCCCCCATCAAGGGGGAGGGAGTAGAGGGTTGTGCAGCGACTCCTTTTCCCTCCCCCCTTGTGGGGGAGGGTTAGGGTGGGGGTGCGCTGCGCATTACGACAGCCGGAGCTCCGGATTTTCACGGCCCGTCATTGACAGAGACGCGAGGGCGCGGTTTGGTCACGGCCTCACCTGTGGGAACGATGGCCGGGGGAAGAATGGCAGCACCCAATTTCGATGTGTCCGGCAAGCGCGTGATGGTCACCGGTGGACGCGGCGGCCTCGGCTTGGCCGTCGGCGAGGCGTTCAAGGGAGCCGGCGCGCATGTCACCCTGGTCGACCTGGCCCCCGCCCCGGTTGCCAAAGACGGCTTCGAGCATGTGGTGCTCGACGTCTGCGACACGGCGGCGGTACAGCGCCTGGCCGAGGCCACACCCGCCCTCGACGTGCTGGTGCAGTTCGCCGGCGCGATCGGCCGGGTAAAGGAGTATGAGGTCGAGACCTTCCAGCGCATCATCGACATCCACCTCTTCGGCAGCTTCCGCTTCGCCACGGCCCTCCGGCCGAAGCTCGCCGCCAGCAAGGGCTGCATCGTCAATGTCGGTTCGATGTACAGCAGCTTCGGCAGCCCGCACGCGCCGGCCTACGGCGCCGCGAAAGCGGCGCTGGTGCAGCTCACCAAGTCGCTGGCTCTCGCCTGGGCCAAGGAAGGCATCCGGGTCAACGCCGTGGCGCCGGGCTGGTTCAAGACCGAGCTCACCCGACCCGGCCGCGAGAACCCCGAGTTCTTCCGCAAGGTCTCCGAGCGCCTGCCCGACGGGCGCTGGAGCGAGCCCGAGGAGCTCGGCGGCACCGTCGTCTTCCTCGCCTCGCCCGCCGCCCGGGCGATCACCGGCGTGACCATCGCCGTCGATGGCGGCTACAGCGCGAGCTGAACCATGAGCATCGGCCGTTTCGACTATGTGATCGTGGGTGCGGGCACGGCCGGCTGCGTGCTGGCCAACCGCCTGTCGGCCGACCCGAACGTGCGCGTGCTGCTGCTCGAGGCGGGCGGGCGCGACAACTACATCTGGATCCACATCCCGATCGGCTATCTCTACACCCAGAACAATCCGCGCACCGACTGGTGCTTCCGCACCGAGGCCGAGCCGGGCCTCAACGGCCGCGCGCTCAACTACCCGCGCGGCAAGGTGCTGGGCGGCTGCTCGGCGATCAACGGCATGATCTACATGCGCGGCCAGGCGCGCGATTACGACCTCTGGCGCCAGATGGGCAATCCCGGCTGGGCCTGGGACGACGTGCTGCCCTATTTCAGGAAGTCCGAGGATTTCGTGCACGGCGCCGACGAGGCGCACGGGGCGGGCGGCGAGTGGCGGGTCGAGGAGATGCGCCTGCGCTGGGAGATTCTCGACGCCTTCCGCGAGGCGGCGGCCGAGACCGGCATCCCCAAGATCACCGACTTCAACCGCGGCGACAACGAGGGCTGCGCCTATTTCCAGGTCAACCAGAAGAAGGGCATCCGCTGGACCACGGCCAAGGGCTTCCTCAAGCCCGCGATCAAGCGCCCCAACCTGATGGTCCTGACCCATGCGCAGGCGAAGAGCCTGCGGCTCGACGGCAAACGGGTCACCGGCATCGATTTCTGGCTGCACGGCATCGAGAACTCGGCCGAGGCCGGCGAGGTGATTCTTGCGTCCGGTGCCATCGGCTCGCCGCAGCTGCTGCAGCTCTCGGGCATCGGGTCGCCCGACCTGCTGCGCCAGCACGGCATCGCCGTGAGGCATGAGCTCGCCGGCGTCGGCGAGAACCTGCAGGACCATCTGCAGATCCGCACCGTGTTCAAGGTCTCCAACACGCGCACGCTCAACGAGCGCGCCAACCGCCTGCTCGGGCGGATGGGCATGGGCATGGAGTATTTCCTGATGCGCCGCGGGCCCCTGACCATGGCGCCCAGTCAGCTCGGCGCCTTCGCCCGAAGCGATACGGCCAAGGACACGGCCAATCTCGAGTATCACGTGCAGCCGCTGTCGCTCGACAAGTTCGGCGACCCGCTGCACCCCTTCCCCGCCTTCACCGCCTCAGTCTGCAATCTGCGGCCGACCAGCCGCGGCACGGTGCGCATCAAGAGCGCCGATCCGCGCGCCCATCCGGCGATCCGGCCGAACTACCTAGCGACCCCGGAGGACCGGCAGGTCGCCGCCGACGCCATCCGCCTCACAAGGCGCATCTGCGCCGCACCGGCGCTCCGGCGCTTCACGCCGGAGGAATTCCGCCCGGGTCCGCTTCTCGTCAGCGATGCCGATCTGGCAAAGGCCGCCGGGGATATCGGCACGACCATCTTCCACCCCGTGGGCACGTGCAAGATGGGCCAGGATGCCGGCGCCGTGGTCGACGAGCGCCTGCGCGTGCGCGGCCTCGGCGGGCTGCGCATCGCCGACGCCTCGGTCATGCCGACCATCACCTCGGGCAACACCAACGCGCCGGTGATCATGATCGCCGAGAAGGCCGCCGCGATGCTCCGCGAGGAGCGGCGCGCCTGACGCGGCGTCTACTTGACGACGGTTACCGGCTGCGGCGCCTCGGCGATGACGCGAGTGGCGACGGAACCCAGAACCAGACCGACGACCGCGCCATGGCCCCGGCTGCCGATGATGATCTGATCGCAGCGCTGCCCGTTTGCGTAGTCGACGATGGCCGGCCCGATGGGTCCGACACCGATGTGATGCTTGTAAGGAAGGCCGGAGGTTTCGAGCAGCTGGCGCGCGGATGCCAGCGCCTTCGTCCCTTCGTCCTGGTAGTAGCGGTCGATGATCTCTTTCGGCACGAACGTTCTCACCTCCCCGGTCAGTGCCGGCATGACGGTGATCACGAAGATCTCGGCCGAACCGCAGCGGCGGGTCAGCTCGATGGCAAAACGGGTGGCATTGTCGGAATGCCTGGAGCCGTCAACGGCAATCAGCAGACGGGGCATGGCGGACACCTTTCCAGACCGGATGGATGTCCACAAAATCGCCCCGAACCCGGCCGGCGGCATTGACCGAGATCAAGCCCTAAAGCCGCCGCACGGCGCGGTGGATTGCCGTCGTCTCCGCCAGCGGCGCGACCCGGAAGCCAAGCTCCTCGACCACCGAGCGCATCGCGGCGTTCTCGGCCAGGATATCGCCATAGAGCTCGGCGACGCCACGTTCGCGCGCGAAATCGATCAGCCGGTTGAGCAGCCAGGTGCCGATGCGCCGCCCCTGCAGGTCGCTGCGCACGGTCACCGCGAACTCCGCCCGCTCCGGACGTCCGTGCTCGCAGGCGATACGGCCGATGGCCAGGATCTCACCCTCGCGGTCGAGGACCAGCGCCAGCTCGCGCTCCGGGTCGAAATTGAGCAGGCGTTCTAGATGGCCGTCGGGCAGCTCGCGCAGCGGCGCGAAGAAGCGCAGGCGGATGTCCTCCGGTGTCAGCTGCTCGAAAAAATCCTGCAGGGCCGGGCCGTCGTCGGGGCTGACCGCACGCAGGAGCGCCGGCTCGCCATCCGACAGCATCACCGGCATCGGGGCTATCCCATGTCTACCTAACCGCCGCCGACGGTCCAGGCGCCGTAGCCGACGACTTCCTTGCGGCCGCCGGCCGTATCGCCCGAGTTGCGCAGGTCGGCGCGCGCCACGGTCAGGCCGCGGCGCGATGCCTCGTGCAGCAGGCCGCGGATCGGGATGAAGCCGCAGGCCCGCTCGCCATCGAGGAAGGCGCCGTCGAGACGCTCGATCGCCGCCGCCGTCGCCTTGTCGAGCCGGCAGGCGGATTCGTACTCGTGGTAGTGGCTGAGATCGGAGGAGATGACGATGACCGTCTCCGGCCCGCCCCAAAGCCTGGCCAGGACACCGGCGACCTGCTCGGCGCTCGCCTCGCCCACCGCCAGCGGCACCAGCGAGAACTCCGGCAGCAGGCGCTGCAGGAACGGCAGGTGCACCTCGAGACTGTGCTCGGCCTTGTGAGCGTCGTCGCGCACCGTGACCTGCGGCAATCCGCGCAATGCCGCGGCCGCTTCACGATCGATTGGGATATCGCCGAGGGGCGTGCGGAACGCACCGGCCGACGGCAGCGCCAGCCCCTCGAACCAGTCGCGATGCGCCGGCCCGAGCAGCACCACCCGGCGGATCGTGGCACGGGCCGGCTTCAGGCGCGCGTAAGCCGTCGCGGCGATCGGCCCGGAATAGGGATAACCGGCATGCGGAACAATAAGGGCCTTGGGGACCGGGCCGGGCGTTGCCGGCGCCCGGGTCAGGAGCTCGTCAACCTCGGCCGCAAGCGCCGCGGCTGCCGCGGGATAGAACAGCCCCGCTACGGCGGGTGCGCGGACCAAAGTCGAGGTAGACTGCATAGGTAAGCCCTCCGCTACCGACAGCCCCTGTTTTACCCCGGCGATCATTCCCTACTTTAGGGGTAGCGATGTCAAGCGACCTGTCGAGCCTGACCTTATCGGGAGACGTTGACGACCCCTCGGTGGTGTCCGGGCGGTACTGGCGTCGGCTGGCCGACGGGCGGGTGCAATGCGAGGTCTGCCCGCGTTTCTGCAAGCTTAACGAGGGCCAGCGTGGCCTTTGCTTCGTGCGCGCCCGGCAGAACGACCGCGTCGTGCTGACGACCTACGGCCGCTCGTCGGGTTTCTGCATCGACCCGATCGAGAAGAAGCCGCTGGCGCATTTCCTGCCCGGCACGCCGGTGCTGTCCTTCGGCACGGCCGGCTGCAACCTGACCTGCAAGTTCTGCCAGAACTGGGACATCTCCAAATCGCGCGAAATCGACACGCTGGCGCACAGCGCCTCACCGCAGATGCTGGCCCGCGCCGCCAAGGCGCTGGGCTGCCGCTCGGTCGCCTTCACCTACAACGACCCGACCATCTTCCTCGAATACGCCGTCGACACGGCGCTCGCCTGCCGCGAGATGGGCATCAAATCGGTGATGGTCTCGGCCGGCTACATCACCTCGGACGCGCGTGCCGAGCTCTACCGCTACGCCGATGCCGCCAATATCGACCTCAAGGCCTTCAGCGAGGACTTCTATCACAAGGTCTGCGGCGGCCATCTGCAGGACGTGCTCGACACGCTCGAATACCTGGTGAAGACGACGCGCTGCTGGACCGAGATCACCACCCTGCTGATCCCCGGCGAGAACGATTCATCGGCCGAGATTGAAGCGATGTCGCAGTGGATCGTCGACAAGCTCGGGCCGCAGGTGCCGGTCCACTTCTCCGCCTTCCATCCCGACTACAGAATGCTCGAGCATCCGCCCACGCCGAAGGAGACGCTGCTGCGGGCGCGCGAGATCGCGATGAAGAACGGGCTGCGCTACGTCTATGTCGGCAACGTGCATGACGAGGCGGCTGAGAGCACCTATTGCCACGGCTGCGGCGACCGGGTGATCGGCCGCGACTGGTACGCCCTGACCGGCTGGAGCCTGACCCACGACGGGCGCTGCCGGCGCTGCGGCACGCGCTGCTCGGGCGTGTTCGACGGGCCGCCGGGCAGCTGGGGCCGCAAGCGGCAGCCGGTGGATATGCGGCGCTTTGCCGGCGCCGCGGGGTTCTAGTCCTTGTAGGACGGATCGACCCGGTCGATCATCCGGGTGAGCGCCGGCCAGTCGCGCCGCGCCGAGGGGCGGTTCGGCCGCTCGAACTGCCTGGCCACCTTCTCCGCCACGACGTCGTCGCCGAGGATCAGTTCCGCCCCCGCCGACTGCGCCACGATCTGCGCCTCGCAGGAGCGCTGCAGGTAGTACATGTAATCGAAGGCTTCGCGCACGTCGCGGCCGCAGGTCAGCAGACCGTGGTTGCGCAGGATCAGCACATACTTGTCGCCGAGGTTCTTCTGCAGCCGCTCGCGCTCGTCGAGATCGAGCGCCACTCCTTCATAGTCGTGATAGGCGACGCGGTTGTGGAAGCGCATGGAGTGCTGGTTGAGCATCAGCAATCCCTGCTTCTGGGCCGAGACCGCCATGCCGGCCGCCGTGTGCGTGTGCAGCACGCAGTCGATCTCCGGCCGCACCATGTGGATGGCGCTGTGAATGACGAAGCCGGCCGGATTGATACCGAGGCCGGTGGGGTCGTCGAGGATCTCGCCCTCGTGGTCGACCTTCACCAGGTTCGAGGCCTTGATCTCGTCGAACATCAGGCCGTAGGCGTTGATCAGGAAATGATCCGGCTCGCCGGGCACCCGTGCCGAGATGTGGGTGTAGATCATGTCGGTCCAGCGGTAATGGGCGATCAACCGGTAGCAGGCGGCGAGATCGACGCGCATCTGCCACTCCTCCGGGCTGACGCGCTCGCGAAGGCTCTTGCGGGTTTCCGGCTTCTTGATGACGGTGGCCATGGGCGTCCCTCGTAGGTCTAGCCGAGATTAAAGTCCTTCAGCGCCTGCTCGCGCAACCGGTGTTTTTGTACCTTGTTGCTGCCGGTCATGCCGATGCCGTCGAAGGTCTCGATCACCCGCAGGTAGCGCGGCACCTTGAAATTGGCGCAGCGCGTGCGGCACCACTCGATGAGCTCCGGCGGCTCGGCCGTCTGGCCCTCGTTGAGGATGACATAGGCGGCGGCGACCTCGCCCAGCCGCCTGTCGGGCACGCCGATGACCTGGGCCTGCTTGACCTTGGGATGGCCGTGCAGGACTTCCTCGACATCGGCCGGCGCGACGTTCTCGCCGCCCACGCGGAAGATGTCCTTCGCCCGGCCGATGAAGCGCAGACGCCCTTGCGTATCGAGCACGCCGCTGTCGCCGGTGCGCAGCCAGCCGCCCGGCAGCAGCGCCTTCGCCGTCTCCGCCGGCTTGTTGTAGTAGCCCTTCATCACACTCCAGCCGCGGATCTGGATCTCGCCTTGCGCGCCGGCGGGCAAGGTCGCGTTGCTCTCCAGGTCGCAGATGCGGATCTGCAGCCCCGGATGGGTGCGGGTGATCCCGGACAGGCGATCGGCGAGCGGCTCGTCGTGGCCGGTCATGATGATGTTGGGCGAAGCCTCCGAAAGTCCGTAGGCATAGACGAGGTCCCTGAGCCCCAGCCGGTCATGGGCCTGCTGCATGACCTCGATCCCCGCCGCCGCCCAGCCGCCGCGCAAGACCAGCGGATACTCGGCGCGCTTCGGGTGATTCATCACCATGAGGAAGATGGTGTCGTTGCCGGAGATCAGCGTGCAGCGCTCGCGCGACATCAGGGCGAGCGCCTCGTCGGCATCGAACACCGGCAGCGTCACCAGACAGGCCCCGCCGGTGAGTGCGGCGAGGATCGCCAGGGTCGTGCCGGCCACGTGATAGAAGGGCCGCGGGCTGAAATAGCGGTCTTCCGGCCGGATGCCGATACGCGAGGCGGCGTTGGCCGCGTTGCGCAGCATGCTGTCATGGGTGAGCATGACGCCCTTGGGCTCGGCCGTGGTGCCGGAGGTGTACTGGATCAGGGCCACGTCGGAAGGCTCGACCGTCGCCTCGAACGCCGCCGCCTTTTGCTCCAGCAACGAATACGGCACCGCGCCGCGCGGCACGTCGGCGCCGCGCACGATGACCTGGCGCAGCTGCGGCAGCGAGGCGCCCGGCAGCGTGCCGTCGATCTCCGGGCAGATGGCCCGCAGCATGGCGATGAAGTCGATCTTGAGGAACCTGTCGCTGACCACCAGCGCGCGCGCGTCGGACTGCGCCAGGCAGTAGCGCAGCTCGCTCTCCTTGAAGCGCGTATTGACCGGCACCACGACCGCGCCGATCAGCGCGCAGCCGTAGAACAGCGCCAGCCACTCGACGCCGTTCTCCATGCAGACGGCAACGTGATCGCCGCGATGGATGCCCAGCCCGCGCAGGCCGGACGCCACCCGGCGGGCAGCGTCGAGCAGCCCGGCATAGGTCAGGCGCTTGCCGCCGACGACGGCCGCCTCGGCCTCGGGTTGGCGGGCAGCGATGTCGACAAGGACCGCCCCGAAGGTGCGCGGGGTCCAGGGCTCGAGAAGCTGGCAGGGGAATCGACCAGTCATCACGCAAGACTATGAAAGGTATGGCAAAAGACCAACGGCTATCCTACGGTCAGAGACGCCGTTCTGGCGAGAGAGGAAGACCGGGTGGCCGAGCGCGTCGTGCTTTGTGAATGCTTTGCCCGGGACGGGCTGCAGCACGAGAGCGATTTCGTGCCGACCGAGCGCAAGCGCGCGCTGGTCGAGCGCTTCGCCTCGTTGGGCTTCACCCGGGTCGAGGCGACCTCCTACTCGAACCCCAAGGTCGTGCCGCAATTCGCCGACGCCACGGAGATGCTCCAGGCGCTCAGGCGCCGTGAGGGCGTCTTCTACAAGGCGACCTGCGCCAATCTCAAGGCGGTCGAGCGGGCCCTCGCCGATCTCGATGCCGGCTTCGGCGCCAACGAGATCAGCCTGCTGGTCTCGGCCACGGAATCGCACAGCCAGCGCAACCTCAAATCCTCGCGCGCCGATCAGTGGGCGAAGATCGCCGAGATGGCCAGCGCGGCGCGCGATCGCTTCCGCCTGATCGGAGTCGTTTCGGTCGCCTTCGGCTGCCCCTTCGAGGGCGCGATCGATCCCGGCGTGGTGGTCGACGACGTGCGCCGCTTCCTCGAGCTCGGCGTGAGACACGTGGCGCTGGGCGATACGACCGGCCACGGCACGCCGCGCTCCATCGCCGCGCTCTTCCGCCGGGTCATCGCCGAGGTGCCGCAGGTCACGGCCATCGCCCATCTGCACGATACGCGGGGCACGGGCCTGGCCAACTGCGTCGCCGCCTTCGATGCCGGCGTGCGTCATTTCGACTCCTCGTTCGGCGGTGTCGGCGGCCATCCCGCGCAGGTCAAATACGGCGGCGGCTACACCGGCAATGTCTGCACGGAGGATCTGGTGGCGATGTTCGAAGGCATGGGCATCTCCACCGGCCTCGATCTCGACCGGCTGGTCGAGACGGCGCGCTTCTGCGAGGAGACACTGGGCCGGCAGCTCTTCGGCAAGGTGACACGGACGGGGCTTGGCCTGGCAGCGGAGACCGCGAATGTCTGATGTCCTTCTGGCCGAGAACCGGGGTGCGGTGCGCATCCTGACCATGAACCGGCCGGACAAGCTCAACGCCCTCAACACCGAGCTGACCGACGCGCTGCTGAAAGGGCTGGAGGCGGCGCGTGACGACGAGAGCGTACGCGCCGTCGTGATCACGGGTGCCGGCCGCGCCTTCTGCGCCGGTGCCGACATCTCCGAGTTCAAGACCCTGACCAGCGACAATCCCGAGGCGGTGTTCGCCCGCGCCAATCTGTCGATGCGACTGCACATGGCGTTTCCCCTGCTGGGCAAGCCGGTCATCGCCGCCGCGCGTGGCCATGCGGTCGGCGGCGGGGCGGGTCTGTGTCTGGCCAGCGATCTCGTCGTCGCCTCGCCAACCCTCAAGCTCGGCTACCCCGAGACCAAGCACGGCATCGTCGGCGCCATCGTGATGACCGGCCTCACCCGCCAGCTCGGGCCCAAGAAAGCCTTCGAGCTGGTGGCGCTGGGCGAGCCGCTCACCGCCGAAGCCGCGCACACGCTGGGACTGATCAACCGCGTCGTCCCCGACGAAACACTGCTCGATGAGGCGCTCGCCCTCGCCGGCAAGCTCGCCGCCATCAACCCCGTTGCCATGCGCGCCACCAAAGACCTGTTCTACACGGTCCTGGAACTGCCCTATGACCAGGCCATGGAAGCCGGCCGCGACGCCAACATTGCCATGCGTGGTTTCCGCAGCAAGACATGAAGCCGCTCTCCGGTCTCGTCGTGCTCGATTTCTCGCGCGTGCTGGCCGCACCGCTGGCGACCATGATCTTTGCCGAGCTCGGCGCCACGGTGATCAAGATCGAGCGCCCCGGCAGCGGCGACGAGACGCGGCAATGGGAACCAACGATTGGCAAGGAGAGCGGCTACTTCTTCGCCTTCAACCGCGCCAAGAATTCGGTGACCCTGAACCTCAAATCGAAGAAGGCGCAGGACATCGCAAAGCAGCTGGCGGCGAAGGCCGACATCGTCGTCGAGAACTTCCCCCGCGGTACGATGGACGAGATGGGTCTGGGCTACGACGCGATCAAAGCCGTCAACCCCAGGGCGATCTATGTCGCCAACACGGGGTTCGGCCAGACCGGGCCTTATGCCGACCGCAAGGGCTACGACACCATCTTCCAGGCGATGAGCGGCCTCATGTCGCTCACCGGCGAGCCGGATCGCGGGCCGGCCAAGGCCGGCCTGCCGATGTCCGACCTCACCTCCGGCCTGTGGATCGCCGTCGCCGCGCTCTCCGGCCTCGCGGCGCGCGCGCAGAGCGGCCATGGCTGCTTCATCGATCTGTCGATGTTCGACGCCCAGGTGGCGCAGCTCACCATCGCCGCCGCGCGGTTCTTCGCTCTCGGTGAAGTGCCACCGCGCACCGGCACCGAGCACCCGGGCCGCGTGCCCTCGGCCGCCTTCCAGTGCCTCGACGGGCGCTGGCTGCACATCACCGGCAGCGATCAGCACTGGGAACCGCTGCTCAAAGCTCTCGGTCTTGAGGCACTGCTCAAGGATGAGGCCCTGAAGAAGAACGCCGCACGGGTCGAGCGCCGCGACGAGGTGATGGGCGCCCTGCGCGGCGCCATCGGCCGGCTTGAGCGCGCGCCACTGCTGGAGGCTCTGGAGAAGGCCGACGTACCGGCCGGACCGGTCAATGCCCTCGACGAAGTGCTGGCCGACCCGCATACCCTGGCCCGCGGCATGATCGGCAGTTTCGAGCATCCGTCCGTCGGTAAATTCCCGGCCCTGCGCCTGCCCTTGCGCTACGACGGCTACGACGATCCCGAGATCGGGCGGCCGCCGCTGCTGGGCGAGCACACCGAGACGGTACTGCGCGATATGCTGGGCCTGAAGCCCGACGAGATTGCCGCCCTGCGTTCCGAGAAAGCCATCTGACATGTCCTACGAGACCGTCACTCTCCAGATCACCGAGGGTATCGCGACACTGCGGCTGAACCGCCCGGACCAGCGCAACGCGCTCAATCTCCAGATGTGCGACGACCTCAAGGCGGCGGCGGAAACGGTCGCGGTCAGCACCAGCGCACGCATCCTGCTGGTCGCGGCCAACGGGCCCGCCTTCTGCGGCGGCGCCGACCTCAAGGAGCGCGAGAGCAAGGACGCCGAGTGGGTGCGCGAGCGCCGCCGTCGGTCCTACGCCGCCTACGCGGCCCTCTCGGCCATCGAGATCCCGATGGTGGCGATCATCGAGGGCCCGTGCGCCGGCTCGGGCTGCGAGATCGCGGCCATCTGCGACTTCATCTGGGCGTCCGACCGGGCCTCCTTCCGCTATCCCGAGGCGCAATGGGGCTCGGTCGGCGCCACCCAGCGCCTGCCCCGCCTCGTCGGCAAGGCGATGGCCAAGGAACTGATGTTCACCGGCCGTGCCGTGCTCGCCGACGAGGCCCGGAATCTCGGCCTGATCAATCGCCTGCTGCCAGGCGCAAAGCTCTGGGATGAGGTCAACGCCCTCGCCGTGCAGGTCGCCAAGGCCCCGCCGCTGGCCATGAAGCTCGCCAAGCGCTGCATCGACCAGGGCATCGAAACGTCCCTGGAGCGCGGCATCGCGCTGGAGAAAGAGGCGGTCGAGCAGAGCCTGGCCAACAAGGAGTGGAGTGCGGGCATCGAGGCTTTCAAGAACCGTAAATGACTCTACGCACGCGCCTCACCGATCTTCTCGGCATCGAGCATCCGATCATCCAGGGCGGCATGAGCTGGGCTGCCGGTCCGGAGCTGGCGCTCGCCGTGTCGCAGGCCGGGGCGCTCGGCGTCATCGGCGCCGGGCCGATGTACCCGGACGCGTTGCGCGCCGCCATCCGCTACGTGCGCGAGCGGACAGACAAACCCTTCGCCGTGAACGTGCCGCTCTATCGCAACCAGGCCGACCTTATCCTCGACATCGTCTTTGAGGAGAACGTGCCGATCCTCCTCGCCGCGCAGGGCGGGCCTCAGAAATACATCGGGCGTTTCAAGGGTGACGGGCGCAAATGCCTGCACGTGGTCGCCGCCCCCGCGCACGCCGAGAAAGCGGCGGCTGCCGGGGTTGACGGACTGATCGTGGTTGGCTCGGAAGCCGGCGGCCATCCGCCGCCCAACGAGGTTGGCACGCTGGTGCTGGCACGGCGGGTCGCGGTCGCGGTTCCGCAGCTGCCTGTGGTCGCCTCGGGCGGCATCGCCGATGGTGCCGGGATCGCCGCGGTGCTGGCGCTAGGCTGCGACGGCGCGCAGCTCGGCACGCGTTTCCTGATGACCCAGGAAGCGAATGTGCATGCCGCCTACAAGGAGCGGCTGCTGCAGGCGGAGGTCGACGACACCGCGCTGGTCGGCCGTGGCCTCGGCGTCGTGCGCATGCTCAAGAACAGTTTCACCGAGCGCTATGCCGCGGCCGAATCTGCCGCCGCACCAAAAGAGGAGCGTGAGAAGCTGTTCAAGTCGAGCACGCTCAAGATGGCCGCGTTCGAGGGCAACATTGACGGCGGCAAGGTCGAAGCCGGCCAGGGGATCGGCCTGATCAACGACCTGCCGCCGGCCGGCGAGCTAGTCGCACGTCTGGTCGCCGAGTGCTCCGCGGCGCTGGCGCGGCTCCGCGACCTGCCGACCGCGCCCGCTCGCTAGGGTCAGAACCCAATAAAAGTGTTGAGGCGTGAATCGGTTGATGATTCTTTGAATCCCTCTCTCGTATCGAGTCGGAGGGACGATGAGAAGCAACCTGTTCTGGCTCAGCGACCCGCAA